>Ga0207091_1122_pt1 | contig 18586 bp, 16 predicted proteins | sample Alteio_BWMinHeat_47_FD_153534 | JGI IMG/M metagenome (GOLD analysis project Ga0207091, IMG submission 153534) | Enriched cells from forest soil in Barre Woods Harvard Forest LTER site, Petersham, Massachusetts, United States -... | ecosystem: Environmental > Terrestrial > Soil > Temperate forest >... | reverse complement strand
GTATGGCACCACCGCCGTTATCATAACCAAACTGTGTTGCAGAACCGCCAAATTCGGCGGTATACCCTGAATTGTTTTTCCAGGTTATCGGGTTTTGAATGTTTACAAATATGCGGAGGGCTTTAAACTTGGCCTTGGTAATAAGCTTTGGGGGGATATTATAGCCCAGTTGCGCGTTTCTTATCCTAAAATAGCTGCCGTCTTCAATACTGTAGGTTGAGCCTATATAGTTAACCCTGTCACCCTGGCTTAAAATAGGCACCCAGTTGGATGTGCCGGCCCCATGCCACCTGGCTAATTCAAACGCTGCATAGTTTACCCTTTGAAAAGGTGATTCCAAAGCGCCCCAGGTCCTGTACACCTGGTTGCCATATACGCCGCCTACCTCAATGCTTAAGTTCAGGCCCTTATAGGCAAGGGTGATTGAACTGCCATAGGTAAACTTAGGGGTGGGGTTGCCAATCATCGTCCTGTCTGAAGAACTAATTGTGTTATCGCCGTTTAGATCTTTATATTTCAAATCGCCTGGTCTTGGTGTTGAACCACCTATTGAGCCCTCGCTGGGTGATTTTAAAATATCGGCGTAGCTTTGGTAAACCCCTGTTACAATATACCCTTTGAAATAACCAATTGGATAACCGGCTTTTGTTTCGCTGATGGCTTCACCGTTATTTTGACTGGTTTGGTCAATCACGCCGCCAGGAACGTCGGGGGCGAGGCTGAGCACTTTGTTTTTCAGGAATGTAATGTTGCCACTTATGCTAAGCGTTAAATCCTTAGAGAAAGGCTGGTTCCAGGTTGCGGAAAATTCCTCACCCCAGTTCCTGATGCTTCCACCGTTAATTAATTCGTTTGCCAGTCCTAGTGGAGACCTGTCTACATTCGTCATCAAATTGTTGGTGGTATTATTAAAATAATCGGCTACAAAAGTCAGCTTGTTTTTAAAGGCATTTAATTCGATGCCGGCATCATGGGCATTTACTGTTTCCCATTTTAGACCAGGATTTGCTATGTACGATGGCCTGGCAGCAGCATATATATTGTTGCCGAAAACTGCATTGGCACCGGTTACAATCGTTGGATACAATGGATAATAATTAGGCGATCCGTCGAAATTGAAAGCAGACTGATTACCCAAAAGTCCTATAGAGCCTTTGATTTTTATGAAATCGAAAATATTTTGTCTTTTCATAAAATCCTCTTTCGTAATATCCCAGGCGGCACCAACGGCCCAAAATTGCTGGTTACGGTTTGCTACACCTATTTGGGATGAGGCATCGTTACGTAAAGAAGCGTTTATAAAATATTTCCTGTCATAGTTATACAGCACCCTTACTAGTTCAGACACCGTGGCATACTCGCCCTGGCTGGAGCTGGAAAAGCTGTTTGTGTTAGGCGAAAACCCGTTGGATATATACCAAAACCTTGGATCGTTTGGTATGGGAACACCGGTTGCGCTGTTATCCTGTGTTGTGATGGCGCCCCTGTTAAAGTAACTGGCATAATAGGTGGTGAAGCCCGCAGTGGCTGTTATATTATTCCTACCGAACGCTTTAAGAAAGGTAAGTATTTGATCCTGCTGAAATTTCCTGTTGGTATTGTCGTTCTCCGATACTGAGGTTGACTTGCTGTACAATGTTGGCAAAGGCATATTTGTAAGGGGGTCGTATGCGTTGTAAAGGGGCACATACTGCCGTGAGTTGTAATTTTCAATATCCCCATAAAAGGTAGACCTGAAGGTAAAGTGCTTCAAAAAAGTAATTTCAGCAAAAATGCTTCCCACAGTCCTGTAGTCAAAGGTGATTGTTTTATTCCATTCATTATTCAGTTGTATCAACGGGTTTTGCACTCCTGAATTTTGAAGTGCCGCGTCTGTTGTTGAGTATAAATAAGTATTAACACTGTCGGTGCCATAAGGATCCTGTATATGGAATAGCTTGGGCACCGCCGATACCTGCGGCATTACCTTACGGGCACTGTTTAAAACATCAGTACCTCCAAATTCAGTGACATTATAGGGATCCTGCTGCCTGAAGGCATTAAGGTTAGCCCCCACTTTTATACCCTTGTATATGGTAAACTCGTCGCTTAACGATACCAGCATTTTTGTTAGTTGCTGGTGCTGTATTATGCCCTCGTCGTACACGTAGCCTATTCCCATGTTGAATTTATTCTTGTCAGTGCTGGCCGCGATAGAGAGATTGTCTGTATTGAACTGGCCTGTCCTGGTTACCGCGTCAATCCAGTCCGTGTTGGCTGTTAATGCAGAGTAATCGGGTGTTGGCACGCCATTATTGGCGTTTTCCTCTGCAAACAGTGTATTAAATTGGCTTGCATCGGCCATTTTAATTTTATTTACCAACTTTTTAAACCCATACGTAGTATTAAAATTAATAGAGGTTTGCCCTGCCTTGGCTTTTTTAGTGGTAATTGCAATTACGCCGGTTGCGCCTTTAACCCCGAAAATAGCCAATGACGAAGGGTCTTTCAAAACTTCCATTGACTCTATGTCGTTAGGGTTAAGATAGTCAATATTGTCGTTAAAAATGCCGTCCACAACATATAGCGGGTGAACCTGGCCAATACTTACCGTACCGCGTATGCGGATGTCCGGCGCTTGGCCCGGGTTGCCATTGTTAACAACTGACAAACCGGCCACTTTGCCTTGTAAGGAAGCCACTGGGTTTGTATTGGGTTTGTCGGAAACTTCTTTGCCGTCTATTTTAACGATTGACCCTGTGAGGTCTCTTTTATTTGCAACGCCATAACCAATAACCACCACCTGTTCAAGCTCTCTTTTTGACACTGCGAGCCCAACATTTATTTCAGATTTGCTACCCACTGTAATTTCCTGGGATTCGTAACCCACGTAGGAAAAAACAAGCACATCGGTGCTGTTTGCATTTACAGTGTACGCGCCTTGGTCGTTTGTAACGGCACCCTTGCTGGTGCTTTTTACCTGCACCGAGACGCCGGCGAGGGGCACATTGTTGTCGCCGGTTACCTTGCCGGTAATAACCTGTTTGGGGTCAACATCGGGGGTGCCGATCTCTTTTATAACGATAAGGTTGTTTTCCATAAACTGGTAGGTAAGGCCGGTGTTTTCAAACAGGTTGTCCAGCACCTGTTTCAGGTCTGCATCTTTTATTTGAAAATTCACCTTAAGCCTTATGCCTTTTAGGTTGTTATCGTACAAAAACCTGTAATCCGACCCTTTTTCAATGGTCGACAATATACTGGCAATCTCAGTTTTTTTAAACTGCAGATTTAGTTTTTTCTGGCCAAAACCTTTTGCAGATACCTGTAATGCAAAAAGCAGCATCACCACGGTTGTAATTTTCATAATGAGCAGCACTTTTGGTAGTAACGGCTTTTTTTCGGCCGTTAAGGAAATTTTCATACTTTAGTAAATTGAAGGTTATAAAATGCCAGCCCGCCAAGGCTGGTTTTAAGCATCAACCTGCTTATAACGGAGGATGCGCCAACATTCTCCGTTTTTCTACTTTGGGTGCAAATTGTTTTGGTGGATCAATAAATATTTCATCAAGCATCGTTTGGTATATACCCACATTAATGGATATGGTGAATAAGAAAAATCCCTATCTTAGGCTAATTTGATTTCAACTTATTTTCATTTACGTCATCAAATTACGTACAGTTTATTTTTCCGCTAAGCTCCTTATGCGTATTTCATGCCCGTTAATTGAAAAGTTAAAAGGGGCGGCTGTTTTCAACGCTGTAAATGCCTGATCAACCGTTTCTTTTTCAAACGAACCATTAAAAGTTAATTGTTTAACTGCATCATCTTCAAAAACTACATTTACATTGTACCACCGCTCCAGTTTGTCTGCAAGCATTTCAAAATTTTCCCCCCTGAACTCAAGCCTGTCGTACACCCACGCAGTCTCGATCCGCTCATTTTCTTTTACAGCAGTATCCAAATCGGCTATAACATAGATTTTATTTTTAAGGAGAGCCTTTGCACCATTTAGGGGCAGTGGCTGTTGTTCAATTAACAACGTTTTTTGTATAATGAGTTTTTGGTCAGGGTGAAGGAATATGGGTTTTTGCTTGGGGTCGCTCTCTCGTGTAACTTGCACAAGCCCCCTTAGTAAAGTGGTTTCAACCGTTTTGTCATTGGGATAAGAACGTACATTAAATATAGTGCCAAGCACTTTTATATCGATACCCGACGTGTGTACAATAAATGGCCTCTGCGGGTTTTTTACAACGTCAAAATATGCTTCCCCTTCAAGCGACACATCTCTGGTGGTACCGGTAAAGTCGCCCTCATAAGAAATTTTTGACCCGGCGTTTAGCCATACAGTAGACCCATCAGGCAAAATCGTCCTTGACCGGCTTCCATTTTGTGCCGCCACTACCTGTGGGGAAGCGGGCTGAATTTCATTCGCGGTGCCCTTTTTTTTAAACACAGCAACTAAAACAATGCATATTACCGTAAATGTAACTGGCACCAGCACAATTGTGCGCCTTCTGATATTTCTGCGGCCACGGGCACGTGTGTAGGAATTTTTTTCATTAACATCCCCGTCAATCGCGCCCTCTACGGCCGCCAACTGCAATATTTTTATTAGATCTTCCCTGTCATCCGCGGTTATCTCGTTATGATAGTCATCTTCCTCCCCTGCATGCCACACTCTTTTTAAAATGTCGTATTCCTGCTGAACAGCGGGGTCGTTCTGCAAAAGTTGCTGAAAAAGCTCATTTTCCTCCAAGCTGGCCTCTCCGCTTAGGTTGCGGGCCATTAAATACCATATCTGGTCAGATTGGTGCAATCGGCAATTAGTTTTATTACTATAAAGGACAACCGATTGAAAAAAATCTACTAAGGCCTCGTAAAAAAAAAGTTAAATTAAAATTTACTTTTCTGATTGGGCAGCTTCTTGTGCGGCATATCAATGTGCAAGGCGGCACATATTTTTCTTATAGCAATGGCCATTTGTGCATCAATCGTATTTACCGATATATTCAGTATCTGGGCAACCTCTTTGTACTTTAACCGGTCTTCCCTTATCAGTTTAAAGATCATTTTGCAACGGGGCGGCAGGCCTTCTATTGAAGTGTTGATGCGTTGCATCATTTCAGAGGTCACCATCAGCTCATAGGGGTCGGCGGTTGTGTTTATTTCTATGTCAAGATGGTCAAAAGATGCAGTAATAAGCTCGTGTGCTTTGTGGGAAAGGATATTTAAAGACCTGTTTTTTACAGCTACATAAAGATACACCCTCAGGTTTTCAATCTCATTAATTTTGTCGCGTCTGCTCCAAAGCTTCACAAACACATCTTCCACTACCTCCTCTGCAATCTCGCCGGAGCGAACCAATGCCTTTGAAAAATGCTGTAGCTTTTTATGAAAATGCCGGTACAATTCGGCCAAAGCAGCTTCTTCTCCGTTAGCAATCCTTAGTTGTATGTTTAGAATTTCATTTGGCATGGTTTCAGTTAACTGGCAATCGTTGGCTAACAAATATGGGCAAATTTTCTTAACGTGTGTTAAATTTTCTTTAATTCGACTAAAACAAAGATAGTACACTAACGATTGTTAGCGCCACAAAATTATAAAAAACACAAAAATTCGTTCCAATTTATGTTACCCCGGTTAGCCTGCCCTTTACGGTGGAACAAAGTACAACCGAGGCTATTTGCCTTCTCGCGTTTACATCGTGACTGCAGCTGCCAGTAAACCATCATTTTTCCAGCTTTATTTCGCCTACGTCAACTTGGGGCACCCCGTCAATCACTTGTACCCCTTTTATTACTGCATCCTTATAGGGCGCAATACCTTTCACCTCAAGGTTATAAGTGCCGGCTTTTATATTTTTAAGCTCAAATTTGCCATCTGTAATAATCGTCCTATATGTTTCTGTGGACGACATAGCCCATATTTGGGATGCCCCGCCAGGCGGATTAACGGTGCCTTTGATTGAGGTTGCCTGCCATCTGGCCATGGAACAAAATAATATGGCTGAAAACATTATTGTTGCCAATACGGCAATATGTTTCTTTTTCATAAGTTAACGTTTAAATGAGAATAAAAAGGTGTTTCACGTGCATTATTTAACTTCCCTGCAATCATCAAAGTCCTTTTGTCTACAATAAGTAGTGTTCACAAAACATGCCAGCCTAAAACACCTTTAGTTAAAAATGTTTGGAAAAGGTAGTACCATGCTTATTTGCGCTATTTATTTAAAACATCTGCACATTATTCATTCCAACTCTTGATATATTCCGGGTGCTCGATGGCTACGGCCTCCTGGGTCAACTTCAACGGGTGAAATGTATCAACCATCACGGCCAGTTCCTTTGTTTCCTTCGCGCCAATGCTTTTTTCCACGGTGCCCGGGTGCGGACCGTGCGGTATGCCGCCGGGGTGCAGGGTAATCATGCCGCGCGTAACGTTTTTGCGGCTCATAAAATCACCGTCAACATAATACAGCATTTCATCACTGTCAATATTGCTGTGGTTGTAGGGCGCCGGTATGCTTAGGGGATGATAGTCATACATCCGCGGCACAAAACTACACACCACAAAATTTCGCGCATCAAACGTTTGGTGCACGGGCGGTGGCTGGTGCACGCGGCCTGTGATGGGCTCAAAATTGTGTATGCTGAAGGCGAAGGGATAACAACACCCGTCCCAGCCAACCACGTCAAATGGGTGGCGCGCATAATGGATGGGGTACATACGGCCCTGCTTTTTTACCTTGATAAGAAAATCGCCTTTTTCGTCCCTAGTTTGTATATCCTTTGGTGCGCGGATGTCGCGTTCGCAATAGGGTGCATGCTCCAGCAATTGCCCATAAGGGCTTAGGTACCTTTTGGGGTAACGGATGGGGCTGAACGATTCAACTATCAGCAACCTGTTGCCCGGCGAGTAAAAGTGTATTTGGTAAATGGTGCCCCTTGGTATCACCAAATAATCGCCATAACTAAAATGCAGGGTGCCATATTGCGTAAACAACTCTCCGCTGCCCTCGTGAATAAATATCAGTTCGTCCGCGTCTGCATTCTTGTAAAAATATTCCTCAAGGTTTAGCTGCGGTGCGGCAAGCACAATATGGCAGTCGTTGTTTACCAGCACTGCCTTGCGGCTTTGCAAAAAATCCTTTTCGGGCGCAATATTAAAGCCCTCGAAACTGCGGTGTTTTAGCATCCGGTCTTCAGCAATCATTGGCATCACATCGTATGGCTCCTCCGTGTGCAGGATGGCCGTTGGTGGGTGGCAGTGATACAGCAAGGACGCATCGCTGCTAAAACCCTCTGTCGAAAATAATTGTTCGGAATATAAGGATCCGTCTGGCTTGCGGAACTGTGTATGGCGTTTGGGCGGTATGATACCCGCCTGTTGGTAATGTGGCATAACAACCTGGATTAAATGTAAAATTATTGTTTACTGTAAGAAATGGTAGCTACAATAGTGCCGAAGACATATCGAGCGCGGCCTGCAGGAAGGAGAATTTCCAGCGGCGCTTGTCAATCCAGTAGATAAAGTTTCTGAAGAATGGCATAAAGAGACACAAATTTATTAAAAAATACACGAAAAAAAATGCCGGGTCTATAGTTGACAAGAGATATTTGTCAATACAGCCCAATCCTCTCAGTCTTTCGATTAATGAAGCATCAAAAAAAAGGGCTGCGAAAAGAAAAATAATCATGCAGGGTTTACTTCATGCAATAAACTGCAATAAATGCGACGCACCATATTACAGCCTTCTTGCGCGCGCAAGAAGGCTTCCTTTAAAGCAAATTGCAAAACTTTCCCCTAAAACAGCCAACTTATAAAAATGCAGCATTGTTGTACATTTTTATAATGGCATCCCATCATGTTTTATCGCCAAGGTCATTTTTTAACCGTAAAGAAACATTTTTTAAAAAAAATAGGCAGCTTGTTTTGTTAATGAAATTATAAAGCCTTTGTAAATTTTTGAAATATTGTTGCATTTATTACATTTGTAATCTAAAACAAAACGTAAACATGCGTAAACCTGTAAGGCAATTGCTGGCGTTGCTTCTGCTGCTTCTTTTTGCAGAGAAGGCCGGCGTGCGCTTATGGCTGCATGATTACCTGCATGTAAATGCAGCTTCGCAAAGGTTTTTAGAAGATGGTACCGGCGCGCCCAAAATTCAGTCAATATCCTGCGACTGCCTGGATGATTTTAGCATGCCAATGACCGAGGCCGAAGCCGCCATCCTTCCACAACCAGTTATTCGGCAACATGTTGTTTTTAAAGTACAATACAATTCCCCACTTTTCGCAGTTCAAATTTATTCCGGCCTTTTAAGGGCACCCCCTGCTTTCCCCGCCTAGCACTTTATAATGCACGGAAACATTTCTGCGCATCCAATCCTGTATATGAAGGGTCGGCTTGCTCGTACATTATTTTTTCCAAATGCTTTACCCATGCTCTTGCGGTAGCCGGCAGTGTTGCGCTGCCATGCAAGTATTGTTTTACATTTTTACCATAATCAACATCAATTATGAAAAAGCTGTTTCAATTTAACACCAAATCAGTTTTTGGTTTTGCGTCTATTTTTTTATTGTTCCTTACCGGTTGTAACAAAAATGCGTCTATTACCACGCCACACCCGCCCAGTAACGAATTTCTTACCACGGTGGAGTTGGTGTATCAAAATACCAGTAATCCGGCAGATAACGGGAGGGGTATATGGCGCCAATTAGACCCCACCGGTGTAACGCCGCCCGATACCAGCAAAGCAATCATAACCTTAAAGGCCAACAGCACCTATGACATGCAAGTGCTGATACTGGATGAAACAAAAACCCCTGCCGATACCGTAAGCACAGTTATACGGCAAAGGCAGAATTACCATTTGCTGTATTTTCAGCCTACACCCATTTCTGCAGCCAACCTTATCATCAGTAATACATCTACAGACATCCCGGTTTCCGACGGTACCGTTGTAAGCGCAACCGGACCTTATTTAAACCTTGTGGTTACCCGTACGGATTATGATACCAATGTGCCCCCCATGCAGGTTGGGCTTGACAATACGTTTACAACCGGGGCTGCCAGCACAGGCTGGCTGAGGGCGGTGCAACGCCACCAGCCGAATGTGAAGAATGGCACGTACAACCCAGGCTCCTCAGACTTTGATGTTAACTACCGGGTAAATATTAATTAAAACGGTTTTTCCACAGAACATTTAAAACTAACAAAATGAGTAAATTTAAAATAGTTGCCATTGCATTGGTTTGGGCAAGCGTTTTATCGGCATCAGCGCAGGAAAAAGGGCCCAGCTTTATCGGTGTTTACGGAGGTGCGTCCATACCCACAGGCAACTGGGGCAAGTCAAAACTTATCATTAGCACTACTGATTATGCGAACGACCCCGCAGGCTTTGCAGCCATTGGCGGATTGGGAGGGGTTGAAGGTGCCTGGTTTTTTTCCAAACATATCGGCATAGGCGGGTTGTTCAGTTATGCAACATACAATACGAAGGATTTGTCAACGCTCTCCCTTGGCTATGAGCAGTCGCTTGATGTTGACAGTGTGCATACCACCGCGGGCAGCTATAAAATATGGAACTTGATGCCGGGCGTTTATTTCAATTATGCACTGGCAAAAAAGCTGTCGTTCACCGGCAGGGTTTTGGCGGGCATTACCACTGTAACAACACCTGACATACAGGTGGCAGTATATGACGGGGGCGTTTACGACGGAACGCCAGAACAAAAATCAGCCACTAAAACCAGCTATATATTAGATGCAGGCGCAGGCTTAAGCTACAAAGTAATTAAGCACCTGGCAGTAAACTTGAAAGCGGATTATTTTTATTCAAAACCGGATATACCCTTTGAAAATACCCTGCGGCAGAACAGGGCCGGCAGGCTTGTGCCTGAATACGACCAGCCATTGATGGGATTGAATGTTTCTTTAGGCGTGTCCTATCTTTTTAGCGGAAAATAATTGTTTGTAAAACCAGCCCGTCGGAAATTATCCCGGCGGGCTTTACACCTATACGATGGTCGGCAGTAAATATACTTTGCTTGGTGTTTTGGTATTGTTACTTGTTTGCAGTGCGCAGGCGCAAAAAACGGGCTGCGGCTTAACCTTGCGTGGGCGAATTGCGGGGGCTGACTCATCCGGCCTGGGCGGCATCCAAGCTGCTATACAGGTGGCAAAAACAAATAACGGCACAATTACAGACAGCGCAGGAGGTTTTCTGTTCACCAATCTTTGCCCCGGCAAATTGGAGATCATTATAACTTCCCTTGGGTACAGAACGGTTGATACGGTTGTAAGGATTAAACAGAACGCGCAGATTGGTTTTACACTTGTGCCTGCACCCAAACAATTAAGCAATGTAACCGTTACAGGCGAAGTAATCCATAGGGACCAGATTTCGACGGCTGTTAAAACAACGTTGACCGGGCAGGCGTTGCAGGAAACGCGGGGTCTTTCCCTTGGCGAATCACTAAAAGGCATCACCGGTGTAAACAGCCTGCAAACCGGCCCCTCTATTTCCAAGCCCATTATTCACGGGCTGTATAGCAACCGCATTTTGATAATGAACAACGGCATACGCCAGGAGGGTCAAAACTGGGGCAATGACCATGCCCCTGAGATAGACCCTTTTATTGCCACAAAGGTTACCGTGGTAAAGGGCGCCGCCAGCATACGCTATGGCTCTGATGCGATAGGCGGGGTTATATTGCTTGACCCAAAAGATATGTCACGGCAGCCGGGAACGACGGATGGCGAGGTAAACCTTGTTGGCATGAGCAATGGCCAGGTGGGTGTTGCTTCCGCAATGCTGGAAGGTGCGGCGGGCGGCAAGTTGGATGGGCTAAGCTGGCGCGCGCAGGGCACGGTTAAACGGGCGGGCAATGCCCAGGCTGCAACGTATTACATGGGCAATACCGGCTTTATGGAAGATGATTATTCCGGCACGCTGCAATACAACAAAAAGAATTTTGGAACAGAGCTGTATTACAGCCGTTTCGACACCAAAATAGGCATAGCATCAGCCACACATATTGGAACACTTGCCGATTTGTATGAGGCATTTGCCAGATCGGAGCCAGCTGTTAAGGCAGACTTTAGCTACGACATCGGCCGCCCCTACCAAACAGTTAACCACCAATTGGTTAAGGCCAGCGGGTTTATTAACCTGAAGGATTTTGGAAAAATTGAAACCACTTATGCCTTCCAGGAAGACATAAGGAAAGAATATGATGCGGATGTCTCCTTTAATGATTCTATCGCGCGCCTAAACCTGCCTGATCTATATTTCAAGCTTTTTACCAACACCGCGGACGTTATATGGCAGCACCCGGCCATAAAGAAAAAAATTGTGGGCAGCATAGGTGTTAATTACATTACCCATGGCAACTCCCAGCAGGGCACCGGCTATACCGAACTGATACCCAATTTTGTGGATTACGGCGGCGGGGCGTTTGTTATTGAAAAATACGAGGCAAACAAATGGACGTTTGAAGCCGGTGTTCGCTATGATTATAAATGGCTGCGCGCTTACAAGGTAAACCCCACTTCGCTTGCCGTGGAGACGCCTACTTATAACTGGGGCAACACTACCGTAAACGCGGGGGCAAGCTATCGCTTTAGCCAACATTTTTCCAGTACTTTTAATTTTGGCAGCGCGTGGCGCGCCCCGCAGGCGATAGAACTGTTTGCCAACGGCATTCACCAAAGCGCCGCTTCGTATGAGCGCGGGGACTCAAGCCTGCAATTAGAAAAGGCTTACAACTCCTCCCTGGGGTTGAAATACAGCGATGATCATTTTGAAGCGGAATTGGTTGGGTATGTTAATTATTTTCACGATTATATTTACCTTAAGCCGGACAGTGTGCCTATTGTAACCATACAAGGCGCTTTCCCGTCTTTTACTTACACGCAGGCCCCTGAGGCGCTCTTTACTGGTTTTGACATCAGCCTGTCGTATAATTTCCTTAATCATTTTACGGTGGTATCCAAAACCAGCATTGTGCGTGCGCGTAATTTAACGGAGCACGACTGGCTGATTAATATCCCCGCAGACCGCTTTGACAATTCCATCCGTTACAACCTTCGTTCCTGGGGAAGGGTAAATGATTTTTTTATTGGCATCAGCAACCTGGCGGTGGCAAAGCAAACCAGGGTGCCGCCCAAGAGCGACTATGTTCCACCGCCCGCAGGCTATATTTTGTGGGGCGTTGAGGCAGGCTGCACAGTGCCCGTGCATAAGCTGCCGGTTAATATAAGCTGCACGGTTACAAACCTCGCCAATGTTTCTTACAGGGATTACCTTAACCGTTTTAGGTATTTCCTCAACGACCTGGGGAGGAATGTAGCTTTAAGAATAAAGGTACCCCTTGACTTTTCAAAAAAACATACCTAATGCCATTGTTCATTTAAAATAAGTGTTATGACGGATGATACGGTAACCCGGCATATTGTTCATTTGCTTAAAGAAAGGAGTATCAGTATTACTGATGCCAGGGTAAGGATAACGGCCATTATTTATACCGCGGATAAATGGATTAGCCTTGCTGACATACTGCATACCGTAAACAATGAGTTTGACCGTGCAACTGTTTACAGGGTACTATGCCTGCTCCACGAAAATGGCTTTTTATACAAGCTGGTTGACATGGGGAAAATATCGTATTATATGTTTAATAAAACTGGCAATGTTGAACAGGTCGCACAGAAAGAAAGGCCACTGGAACATACTTGGTTTAAATGCTTAAACTGCGGCAGGATCAGCGTTTTGCCAGGGGACGATATCGCCGTCCATTTGCCTGAAGGCTTTACAAAAACCGCCAGCAACCTGCTCATCAGCGGGTACTGCAACAATTGTGCTTCGGCCCGAAATTAGCCTGTCAAAATAATAAGTTCAATGAATGCAACTGTATTAAATAACCGGCCATGTACCATCGCAGTAAGCGGGTTGCCCGGCGCGGGAAAAACAGCGTTGATTAACCATATAGGCAAAAACAATGCGGGCAGCGCTGCTGCTGGTTGTTTAATTGTCGAAAACAGTGTTACAGACACGGCCTCGCTGCCGAACGCTGGCAACGGCGGTACACGGGTTGCTGTTATTGACTGCTTTAATTTTATTGCAGATTATTCGGACATGGAGTGTCCAGAAGGCCATCATGGACAGGCACATGCCCTGACAACAGCAACGCGTGAACTATTACAGGCGCTGATGCAGGCTGCCCATGTAATTGTACTTAACAAAACAGATATGGTAAGCGCCGCCCAGCTTACTATGATAAAATTCATCTCAGAACTTATTAATGAACAAGCTTTGATAACAACATGCGCTTTTGGTAAAATTCCCGAAGCGGGCATTATATTTTCACATGTACAAAATGCACAAACAACCCAAGGTATATAAAGGCTGGGCGGATGCTTTTGGCATGGGCGTTTCCCTGGCGTGTGCCATCCACTGCATACTCCTGCCGGTTTTCTTTGCAACGCTGCCTGTTTTTGGTGTGGAGATATTGCGGAATATTGTTTTAGAAACTATAACAACTGTACTATCGGCAGTGGTTGGCAGTTGGGCGCTATTACGCGGGTTTCGTAAACACCATCATCAGATAAAGCCTGTTGCGTTGTTCATTATTGCTATGGTTTTTTTAGTCATAGCCAATTTTAATGGCGGTACAACAGAAATCATTTTGAAAATTATAGTCGTGACAGGAATCATCACCGCCCATTCATTAAACTGGCTTTACAGTTTTCGCTGCCATAATCCGGCACACAGACATTAAAGACCCTGCAAATACCAGATACGACCTTTAACAGGGTCACTTGCAGGTTTTCCGACAGTTAATAAGTAATTTTGCCAAAAGAGGATACCTGCAAAAAGTTTTTATGGCCCATTCAGCAGAAGATTTATTAAAAAACAACCATTTAAGCGTTACTGACAACCGTATGAAGATTTTAGACCTCTTCATAAAGGCTGACCGCGCATTGTCTCACGCGGATATCGAAAAAACTTTGGGTAAAAACTTCGACCGTGTTACCATATACCGGGCGCTGCATGCTTTTTTAGAAAAAGGGCTCATCCATTCCATCCCCTCTACGGAAAACTCCCCACTTTATGCACTTTGCAAGGATGAATGCTCCGAAGGGAAACATTTTGACAACCATGCTCATTTTATTTGCGATAAGTGTGGCAAAACATATTGCCTTGAAGACGTTACAATACCTAATGTAAAATTGCCCAAAGGTTATGTGGCGGTTCAGCGCAACCTTATTTTGAATGGAATATGCAGCAACTGTAAATAAAGTGTTTTAGAACTCCTGCCAAATCCTCATATTTTTTTGAAGCATACAGGCAATTTCTCAAATGCTAACATTTGTTTGTTTTTACCCAACCAGCTATATTTGCACCATAAATCATTATCGTGCGGCCAGATTACTCCCATAAAATATTCGGCGACGCGCGCAGCCGGTACATCTTCCTGGTAATGACGCTTGCCACGGACTCGGTGTGCTAATCTTTCCCCTACCCCGTTCGAGTTTTGCGCATTACATCCAATCACTCAAATCAATCAAATTTTTATGCAAACCATAGCTGAAGATACCACCCAAGCGCTGCAAACAGATTTTCTGCAACTTACCGGTACCGACCACGTGGAATTTTATGTGGGCAATGCCAAACAGTCCGCACTTTTTTATAAAACCGCGTTTGGCTTTCAGTCCCTTGGCTATGCCGGCCCGGAAACAGGCGTAAAGGATAGAGCCTCCTATGTTTTGCAGCAAGGCAAAATACGGCTGGTGCTGACCACGGCCCTTCATTCGGACAGTGCGATAGCCGAACACGTTCGCAAGCATGGCGACGGTGTTAAGATTCTTGCCCTTGGTGTGGATGATGCCTATAGCGCTTTTGAAGAAACCATTGCGCGCGGGGCAACACCCGCAGTGGAACCCATTACCAAAAAAGACGCAGATGGCGAAGTGCGGCTAAGCGGCATTTACACCTATGGCGAAACCATCCATTTGTTTGTGGAGCGCAAAAACTACAACGGTGCTTTTATGCCCGGTTACCGCAAGTGGGAAAGCGCTTACAACCCCTCGGAAACTGGTCTTTTGTATATTGACCATTGCGTGGGCAACGTGGGCTGGAACCGCATGAACGAAACGGTTGGGTGGTATGAAGAGGTGATGGGCTTTACCAATATTTTGTCGTTTGACGACAAGCAGATTAACACAGAATATTCCGCGCTGATGAGCAAGGTGATGAGCAACGGCAACGGGTATGTAAAGTTTCCCATAAACGAGCCCGCCGAAGGCAAAAAGAAATCGCAGGTGGAAGAATACCTGGAGTTTTATGAGGGCGAGGGCGTGCAGCACATAGCGGTTGCCACACATGATATAATAGAAACAGTTTGCCAACTAAAAGCCCGTGGCGTGGAGTTTTTGCCGGCCCCTCCTGCTGCCTATTACGACAGCCTGCTGGCCCGGGTGGGTAACATTGACGAAGACATTACGCCCATTAGGGATTTGGGTATTTTGGTTGACAGCGACGACGAGGGCTACCTGTTGCAGATATTCACCAAACCTGTGGAGGACAGGCCCACACTGTTTTTCGAAATCATACAGCGCAAGGGTGCCAAAAGTTTTGGCGCGGGCAATTTCAAGGCGCTGTTTGAAGCTATTGAGCGGGAACAGGCATTGAGGGGCAACCTGTGAATCCTCGGGCAACACTTGCCCTCAACAATCCTCTTATTGCGGCTTTAATTACTTCTCCATAACAACGCCAGCGGAAGCTGGCATTTGTTTTGTGTAATGCGTACGGGGGATTGATTGAACGGGGATACCAAGTGCAACCCACACTGCATAAAACCTTGCATAGCCCTCAGCTGCATTACTCTCCCGCTTAATTTATCACCTTGGCAGGCATTCTATGACGGTTGTTTAACAACAATCATTTAACCTGCTGATGAAAGTTAGACTTACTTTAAACATGACGGGATACTTTCATCGCGTACTTGTAATTCTTAAAACATGATAACTGTTTTACATACCAATTTATTACCATAAATGGCGCAGGACTCGGATACATATGGGCAGATAAAAAAGAAGAAGCATCTGCTTGCTGCCGCCCTTGGCGATTTTTTTACCGGCATATATAATGTTTACCGGTTTATCATTCGTTTTTTTAAAGAAGTTTTTATACCGCCGTATGAATTTAAAGAAATCATTCGGCAATGCTACGACGTAGGTTGCCGCTCCTTGGCCCTGATTTCATTAACCGGTTTTATTACGGGCATAGTATTCACCAAGCAATCCCGGCCTTCGCTTGCCGAATTTGGCGCAACGTCTTGGCTGCCTTCATTAATCGGCATAGCCATCATAAGGGCGCTGGCGCCCTTGATTACAGCCCTTATTGCTGCGGGCAAAGTGGGAAGCAACATCGGCGCGGAACTGGGCAGCATGAAGGTTACGGAGCAAATAGATGCCATGGAAGTATCTGCAACCAACCCATTTAAGTTTTTGGTGGTAAGCCGCGTGATTGCAACCACTGTTATGATGCCCATACTTGTTTTATACACCGGCTTGGTTGGCATGCTTGGCTCCTACTTAAACATCCACCATAACGAGGCCACCAGCTTTACGGCATTTTTTAAAAGCGCGTTTATAAACATTTCGTTCTTAGATATTTCCGCGTCAATCTTTAAAGCAATTGCATACGGGTTTACCATTGGCATAGCGGGGTGCTACCAGGGGTATAATGCCACCAAAGGCACCGAGGGGGTGGGCAAGGCAGCCAACTCGGCCGTGGTAATTTCGATGTTCCTAGTTTTTGTGGAAGAAATGATTATTGTGCAGGTGGCCAACCACCTGCGCACTTGATAACAATGTTATGAAAGAAAACATGCCAGCGGCCAACCAAGGCAACATAGTAATATCCATCCACGGGCTGGTTAAAAAATTTGAGGCGGTTAGCGTACTTAACGGGGTGGACATTGATATTTATAAAGGCGAGAATGTGGCCGTGCTTGGCCGCTCGGGCACCGGCAAGTCGGTGCTAATAAAAATAATCGCGGGCTTGCTTGCACCCGACGAAGGCACAGTAATTGTTTTGGGCAAAGAAGTAAGCAAGCTGAATGTAAAAGAATTGCAGGAATACAGGCGCAAAATCGGCTTTTCGTTTCAGAGCAGCGCGTTGTACGACAGCATGACCGTGCGGCAGAATTTAGAATTCCCCCTGGTTAGGAATAAAAGGGAGCTTAACAACAAAGAGGTTAAAGAAGCCGTGGAAAGCGTTTTGGAAAGCGTTGGCTTGCCTAAAACAATAAACCAGGTGCCATCGGAATTATCAGGCGGCCAGCGAAAGCGCATAGGCATAGCCAGGACGTTGATTCTCCGTCCCGAGATCATGCTGTACGACGAGCCCACGGCGGGGCTTGACCCGATTACATCTGTTGAAATAAACAACCTGATAAACAAAGTGCAAAAGGAATACAATACAACCTCCATCATAATAACACACGACCTTACTTGTGCCAAAGAAACCGGCGACAAGGTTGCAGTGCTTTCTGACGGAAAGTTTATTGAGCAGGGAAATTTTGACGAAGTTTTTAAAACCAATGATAAGATTGTAAGAGATTTTTATGATTATAATTTTACCAGCAACAAATAAATAAATGCAAAAAAAACATGCCATTATAGTAGGCGTTTTTATAACAATAGGATTGGCCATTCTCGTGGTCACCGTTTTTACATTGGGCGGCCAAAAGGACAGCTTTGTTAAGAAGGTAACCTTAAATGTCGTTTTTGATGATATAAACGGGCTGCAAACCGGCAACAATATCTGGTTTTCGGGGGTTAAGGTTGGCACTGTAAAAACAATAAGGCTAAAGGGCAATAATGTGGTGGATGTTGCATTGAACATTGACAGGCAGGCCGTACCATACATACATAAAGACTCAAAGGTTAAAATAAGCACAGACGGGTTTATTGGCAATAAGATAGTTGTGATTTATGGTGGCACTGCCAGCGCCGCGCCTGTTGCAGAAAATGATTTCTTGACCACGGAAAAAATGGTGGGCACCGATGAAATGATGGCAACGTTGCAGGAGAACAACAAAAACCTTTTGGAGATTACAAAAAACTTTAAAAAAATAACCAAAAACATTGCTGACGGAACGGGTACGATAGGCACGCTTATAAACGACAAAACATTGGTGGAAAGTATGCAGGCTGCCGTGTACACTTTGCAAGAGGCAGTTTCGGATATTAAGGCAACATCCTCAAAAAGCAAGGACTTTATGGACAACCTTGTGGCCTTTAGCAAAAGCCTTAACAAAGAAGGCACAAGCGTGAATAAATTATTGACCGACACCGCCATGTTCGCAAACATGAACAACGGGATAGCCAAATTTAACGAAGCAGCAAGCTCTGCCGCGGCCTTTGCAGATACTTTAAAAATAGCCGCAGGCAAATTGAACCAGAACAATGGCCCCGTGGGCATGCTGTTAAACGACAATGTTTCGGCAGATCATTTGAGGGCTATGTTCAAAAACCTTGAATCAAGCAGCCAGGCACTTGACGAAGACCTTAAAGCATTGCAGCACAATTTTTTG
>Ga0207091_1115_pt1 | contig 18812 bp, 20 predicted proteins | sample Alteio_BWMinHeat_47_FD_153534 | JGI IMG/M metagenome (GOLD analysis project Ga0207091, IMG submission 153534) | Enriched cells from forest soil in Barre Woods Harvard Forest LTER site, Petersham, Massachusetts, United States -... | ecosystem: Environmental > Terrestrial > Soil > Temperate forest >... | reverse complement strand
GATGATTGAAATGGCGAAGGAAAAACTGAGGGACAAGGCCGCTTTTCATCCCATATTGTTTGAATTGCTGCCCGAGAAATTTACCCTGCCGCAACTGCAAAGCCTGTACGAAGGCATTTATGACGCCAGCCTCGACAAGCGCAATTTTAGCCGTAAAATATTATCAACCAGCTTGCTGATAAAACAGAAGGACAAGGAAAAAGAAAGCTCAAAACGCGGCGCATTTTATTACAAGCTTGACAGAAAGAAATATCTTATCAAGTTTCACGCATTTCTAAATTTTATACCCAACCACCATAAACTGAAATAAGTTTTTTGGGGATGGATTTGTTGATTTGACAAACAAAAGCGCATTACTAAATGAAGGAGTATGATGATCTGTTAAAAGGGATAAATACTTTTTTGAAAAGCTTTCATTTTTCAAAAATGGGAGTCAACTTTATTAGGAAAAATGAAAACTTTTACGATGTAATAAATTTTCAACGCAGTTCTTCTTCCACAAAAGACAATGCCTTGTTTACTATCAATATTGGGGTGGTAAATAAAAAGATACTTGAACACAAAAAATTAATATTTTTCAACAACCTTAATTGTGGCCAATGGGAAGCAAGGATAGACAGTTTAACAGGTAATAAAGAATTTTCATGGATGACTGTCAACAAATCCGTGAATATTGATGAATTGATAAAGAAACTACAAAATATTTTTATTCAGTCTGTTTTCCCAGCGCTGGAAAAGCATAATGATGAGAAGTATGTTGCCGAATATTTGCTTGCACATATAGTCAGCTCAAAATCATTGATTTTTCTAACTGCTGAATACCTGTTGATTATTATAGCAAACAGTTTCCCTGAAAGAATTGATGAAATACTGGGCGTGTTGCGTTCAAAAGCTAAAGATTCAAACGATAGGTTATTTATTTCGGAAATGCTGGGTGAATTAGGCATAGCAGATTGAAATATTGTCAATTGTTTATTCTATCCTTTTCGACAAGAATAAATAAAGATCTTAGCGAGCAAAATTAAAACACAAATACAGTAAAGGTTATTGACTAATTGCTGTTATACTGCTGTTTTCATTTTTGAACAGGCCGAGTTTGCCCTGCATAAATTTCTCGATGGCTGTTTGCACACTCAGCAAGTCTTTTGAGCGTATGTAGCTGCCTATTACGTGGGTGCCCGCGTTGGGTATGGCTTCCTTTACTTTTTTGTCGGCAGGCGTGCCAAGCTGGTCGAACATGGTGAGCATGGCGGGCACACTAACGGTGCTGTCGTGGTGTACTTCGTCCTTGTAATAATACAGCAGCAACGCGGGTTGCTTTACTTTTTCAAAGGTTTCTTTTGTCATGCTGGTTTGCACCATCTCCTGCAACTGCACCGCCGCCTCAATACGGTATTTGGTGTGCCAGTATTGCTTGTTAAGGGGCGTAGTGTCGGTGCCTGCAATATAGTTGCCGCCTTCAACCATGCGTGCTATTTGCAGCCCCCAGGGCTTGTTGAGTATCCAGGCAGTTTTGTCAAAAATGGCGATATTGGGGCTAAGCAATATTACAGCGGCTACATCGTCCGGGTAGGCCGCTGCCAGTTGCAGGGCATTTGTACCACCGGTGGAAGTGCCCATCAATATCACTTTCTTTCCCAATTGTTTGCCAATGGCAAGGGCTTGTTTGCTGCTCTCCCAGTAGTTGTCGGGGGTAAGGTTTAACATAGGCTCGGTGGTGTCAATGCCATGTTCCGCCAGCCTCGATAGGTACAGGTTGCAGCCAAATTCCCTTGCGATGTTGGTATGTATGGGGGCGCCTTCTTCCTGGCTGGCCGAAAAGCCGTGCAAGTACACGATGGCGTAGTCAGTTTTGTTTTTTAATGTGTCGTTATACCACACAATCCGCGCCTCGTTATTGGGTTTTAGTTTGTGCATGCTTTCCTGCTGCTGAATATATTGGCGCAATGCCGCGGTGTCTGCAGGCACCGTGGGCATAACCATGCTGTACACCGGTGTGGACGGGCGCGGGCCCAACAAATACACTATAACAAGCAATGCCAGAATAACAAGTATATAGCGGGGCCATTTTTTCTTAAACATGGTGGTATGTTTTTGGGTATGCCGAAACAAGCAAATAAAATTCCGCCGCTAATCTAATTAATTTCGGGGGAATGGGTTGGGTAAATCCGGGTGGGTTGCAAATTATTGCAGCATTTAGGTCGCCTCACCCCAAACCCCTCTCCGCTCGGAGAGGGGCTTTGCGAAGAAGCTCCATCAGAACGTAGTTTAAGTTGCCAATGGTTATCCTAAGACAATAAAATGTTACTTGTACTTTTTAATTGCGGGCTTGCAACAGGTTGCATAAATTAGAGCGGGTTTTTAAGCCCTCTCCGCGAGGAGTCCCGCCGCTGGCGGGATGGGTGAGGCGAAATAAATGACTTATTGACCAATGACTAAATGACCATTATACATTATGCCATCCGAAACTTTTACCTACGACTGGAGCCGCTTTGTAAAGCGCATACAAACAAAAGCAACCATAAGCGATGCGTACACCGCCTGGACAACCCAACACGGCCTTGAACGCTGGTTTTTGCGCGATGCCGACTTTGCCACCAAAGAAGGCACCCCACGAGATGCCCACAGCTTTGTAAAACCCGGTGACACCTACAAATGGCTTTGGCACGGCTATGACGATACCACCGCCGAAACCGGCGAAGTGCTGGAAGGCAACGGCACCGACACGTTTAAATTTGTTTTTGGCACGGCAGGCATTGTAACCATTACCATTAAAACCGAACAGGGCGAAACCATAGTTGAATTACTACAGGAAAACATACCCACCGACGAAAAGCACAAAGTGTACTTCCATCTCGGCTGCAGCACCGGCTGGACATTTTATCTCGCAAACCTAAAATCTGTTTTGGAAGGCGGCCTTGATTTGCGGAATAAAAATGCGGAGTTGAAGAATGTGGTGAGCGCGTGAGGTTTATTTTTGCAAAAAACTTATATGCAGTTTGTTTTTAAGATACAATTGAAAAATGTTATCGAACCCAAAGTATGGAGAAGGATTATCGTGCCTGCCAACTTTACCTTCGCCCGTTTACATTTGGTGATACAGGCTGCTTTTGGCTGGGAAAACGACCATCTTTATCAATTTTCTGAAAAAGGCTATGCTTCATTTCCGCAAATATGCCAGCCCTCTGATTGGAGTGACGGCGATACAATAGATGCTAAAAAGATAAAGCTTAATAAAATTTTTACGGTGCCAAAGCAAAAATATATTTACATCTACGATTTTGGGGATGACTGGTTTCATATAATTACTCTTGAAAAAATAACAGAAGATACGTCATTGAAGGCGACCCTTGTTAAAGGGGAGGGTGCTTGCCCGCCCGAAGATTGCGGCGGCCCTTGGGGTTATGCAGACTTGAAAGGAATCTTATCCAATCCAAAAGACCCCGAGCATGCAGAAAGAAAGGAATGGCTTGGCTTAACTAAAAGGCAAAAATGGGATGCGGATGCCTTTGATTTGGAAGCAGCGGCGAAGAGAGTGGCGGCTGTGTAGTTGGTGAAACCAAATATCTTGGCTGTCGCACCAGCATGATATTTTACATTACAAAGGTGAAATTTGGTTGGAAGCTTGATTTGCGGAATAAAGATACGGCGGGAAAAAAGTTTGAATAAGGAGGGGTGTGTGTTTTTGAGTTTGTATCCCACACTCTAAATAATTATATATTAGCTGTTTAAGTATAGTGAAATAAAATATTCATTTATATAGGTATGCAATAGTATTTCTGCATTACTTAATACTAATGCAATGGAGACAATCCTCGGTAATATCTCTTCGATTCGCAGCGGGGTTACTTTAAGGGGCGAATTTCTAAATAGAAATGAAAATGGAAATATCCTTCTAATTCAACCTCGCGACGTGGCAAATGGAATACTAATACATAGCCCCGCACGAATTTTAGTCGCCGACTCAAGGTTATTGAATAAACATTTATTGGAGGAGGGGGATTTGCTAATTTCTAATAAAGGATTAAAGTTTACAACATTTTTATTTAACGCTGAATTGATGAAAAGTGTTGCTTCGGGGTCGTTTTTTGTGATAAAACTAGATAGAACAAAATGCTTTCCAGAATTTCTACAGTGGTATTTAGAACAGCCCCAAATTGTAGCATATTTATCAGAAAACTTGATAAAAACAACGATTCCGTCATTAAGCATTGGAGTGTTAAATAAGCTATCTTTATTAGTACCCGAGCCATTTGTCCAGAAAAAAATACTAGACTTTTTGCAACTGGTCAAGGTAGAAGAAAATATTTTAAAAAAAGTTGTCGAAAAAACTGAAAAACATCGTGACAGCTATGTCTGGGAGTTAATTAAGGGTCAAGAATGAGTGCCTCTTGGTGCAGCACAATTTTTCCTTCCTTCGATATTTTCTTACAAGAATAAAAACTTAAATGGAGAATAAAATACAACAACATATTTCGAACTATCTTCAGCTTTTAATCCATAAAAAAGTATATGAACAAGATGCCTTCGATTTACTTGCAACCTTGATATTTTGGATATACCTTTCAGACAAACAAAACAATGATATCCCGGAAATTAAAGAAAGCGATGAAAAATATTTTTTTGAAAACATAATTCTTTCACCAGAATCGAATCTAGAAGAAAATATAAACGTTGCGTTGGGAGCTTGGGCAAAACTGCTTAAAGTAGACACCAACATGTTTTTAATAAAAGAAACGATTTTCTTGGACGTCGGCATCCATGAGTTTAGAAATTTATGCCTTGAAATAAAAGATATATTTGGTATTAAATGGAGTTGGTCAGCAGAAAATATAATAAACCTATTCAATTCTATAGAATCTGAAATTGCTGATAGAATTACTGCTGCTCATCTTTTGTTTACACCCCCAGAAATTGCAAGGCTTATGTCCAAATTTAGCACATTTAAAACCGTCAATAGCCTTTATGATCCGTATTATCGAACTGGTGAACTGCTAGCCGAATGTACTGTCGCAAACAAAAAAATTAATTGTATTCGTGGTAATACTGACAATATGCTTAGTTTTAAAATCACTAAGATTAAAAGTGTTATGCTTCGATTTCGAGAACCTGATTTAAGTAAGCACGATATTTACAATTCCTTCAGGACTGAAAAATTTGATTACATTATTACAAACCCGCCATTTGACGCAGCAAGAAATTTCCCGCTTGGTAACGGCAAATGGACGCGCCAATTTGGTGGGCATCGCACTGAGCTTGATATTTTATGCATTGCTCTAGATCATTTAAATGATAAAGGACAGGCGGCGATAATCGTTCCTAATGGTTTACTGTTTGCAACAGATAAAGTATTCAATTTTAGAAAAAAAATCATCGAGGAAAACTTATTGGAATCGATAATTTTGCTGCCTCAGAAGATCTTCTATGGTGCTAATATAAAGACAGCAATTTTGCTAATTAATACCAAAAAAAAGGATAACAAGGTTTTATTATTTGATGCAACGGATTTGGGATTAAAGCGTAAAGACAGATATATATTTTCCGAAAGTGACATTAGTGAAATAGCCAAAACTGTTAAGTCATTTAAAACGGAAATTCTTATTAATGACGGCCGCTTGAAAGAGCATGTTATAGTGGTGACTGGCGAAGAGTTAAAAGCACATAATTTTGATTGCCAATTTGTGACATATAGAAAAACGAAAATTACTTGTGATTTAAAATTACAGCCGGCAGCATTTATTTGGGAAGAAATACGTCAGCTAAAAAGAGAATTAGAAGTTTGTCAAAAGGCGAAAGAAGAATTAATTGATGTAAGAAATATTTAATATGTTAACTCGCCAAATTAACGACTTGTCATGACATTTCCTAACTAAAAGAAAAACGACACATGAATATTGAACGATATGTTTATTTGGCCAGCGAAAGTTTTCTTGACTTTAAATTTGAAAGCGAAGGACCCAAAGGAAAAATCAAAAAAATTGTCCGTTTTAGTCCGGAAAATGCGAACGGTATAACTTATTTTAACCTTGGCTTTGGTGACTTAAATGAAGAAACAGGGCAAATTGATGATCTCGCTATAAGCAATAACAGCGATAGGAATAAAATTTTGGCCACAGTTGCTGCAACCGTTTTGGAATTCACCCAACATTTCCCCGATGTCATGATATATTTTAAAGGTAGCACTACGTCAAGAACACGATTGTACCAAATGGGAATAACTTCAAACTGGAAGGAAATTGAAACAATTTTCCATGTCTATGGATACGTAAGCAACAATGGTTGGCAATCATTTAAAAAAAATGTTAGTTATGAGGCTTTTTTGATCTTACGCAAATAAGTATTAGTTTTACAGCCAAACAGGAGGGTGTAAATTAATGTTACCTGCAAATAGAAAACGTCACGCAAGTAAGAAGTCTGTTAAAATAACAGCTTCCGATAAAGTAAAAGATTACGGTAATGATCCTTTTTTTGTAAAAAAAGCAAAAGAGTCAAAAGATTTCCTTGAAAAACATGGATTTCCGGAGGAACTTCTTCAAAAGAAGCTACAAATAACTAAAGGGATTTCATCTCTATAATTATAAACTGATTCTGAAATCTATTATTCTGAAACAGAGCACCCTATGTATATCCCAATGCTGAGTTTGGTTGTACAAAAGGAGTAATTTTTTTGGAGCTTTAGTGAAAAGCTTGGTTCGTAAGCACGTAAATAGAGGGGATTTCATGTAACAAATGTTCTTTTTTGCAAGACTCCCGTCTTTTCTCTTCCCCCATCCCAAAACTTCTCCTTACATTCACTTATTCATTACCCAAAAAAAATCCCTTTATGTCTATTTTCGACCGCTTTTCCAATGGCTGGACGATTGCCCAAACCAGCTATAAAGTGCTGGTGGCCAACAAACAACTTATTATTTTTCCCATTTTGTCGGCGATTTCGCTGATACTGGTATTCGGCTCCTTTTTTGTAGCGGTATTTGCCAACGCGGGCTGGAACATTGAAAACCTGCGCGACACCGACAACCGGGTTGCTTATTATGTGGTGCTGTTCCTGTTTTATTTGGTTAACTACTTTATCGTAGTGTTTTTCAACATGGCGCTTATGCATTGTGCAAAGCTTTATTTTGAAGGCGAGGAAGTTACCGTGCAGGATGGCATAAGCTTTAGCATAAGCCGCATCGGGGTAATTTTTTCATGGTCGGTAATGGCGGCCACGGTGGGTCTTATTTTAAGACTTATACAAGAAAACGTGGGCAGCCTTGGCAAAATAATTACCGGCTTGGTTGGCGTGGTATGGAGCATTGCCACGTTTTTTGTGGTGCCTGTGATAGCCTACGAAAAACTTGGCCCCATTGATGCCTTTAAACGCAGCGTACAACTGATGAAAGAAAAATGGGGCGAAAGCATTGGCGCGGGTTTTAGCTTTGGGCTGATACAGTTTTTGTTAGTGCTGTTGTTGGCCGTTCCGGCTTTCATTGTCGGCGCCATGGTGAACATCATTGCGGGGGTGGTTATTTTTATCCTTGGCATATTTTTGCTGTCGGCCATCTTTAGCGCGCTGCGCGCTATTTTCATCAGCGCAGTGTATAACAACGTTACTGGCAACCTGGATGAGCATTTTAACCAACAGTTGATTGACGGTTTGTTTGTACAAAAAACAAAGAAGTTTTTTTAGCATAAACCTTCAAGGTTTGTTTCACAAACGGGAAGTCTCACCAACAATAGAAAGACCCGCCTCCGCTAAATAGCAGGGCGGGTTTGTTTTTGAAGGGCAATCAAAGGGATGGTGTTTTGTATAATAAAACTAACACTGCACTGCACACAATGCACTCCTTACAAACAGGGCGCATTATTATGCATCAAACCACTCTATAATTTGCGATTTCGGTGTAAAGAAACAACGTATAAGGGGGATGCACAATGTGAGAAATCACATGTTGTATAAATTGTGTAAACACTTTAGTGAAAGCAGCACCGCAACCCAACAAACGGATAACTATTTAGTAACGGGACGGTAGTGTAGTATTGCAGTGCCGGAGCTAAGTATTTTTGTTTGCGCCAACTGTAGGTTAATCCTGTCATGCACCCCTTTAAACAATGGTGTGCCGCTGCCTAAAATTACCGGGATTACAATAAGGACGTATTCGTCAATCAAGCCAAGCTGTGCAAGAGCCGAGACAATCTGGCCGCTGCCGAGTATCACGATGTCCTTCCCGGGTTGCCGCTTAAGTTTTATTATTTCTTCGGCATCAATCTCCCTCAGCAACGTTGTGTTGTTCCAATCAGCAGCGGGGAGTGCCCTGGAGAAGACAATCTTTGGCAGGTTATTCATTCTTTCTGTAACAACCGGATCTTCACTCTGTGCGTTTGGCCAAAATGCCACCATCACGTCGTATGTGACGCGCCCAAATAAAATAAGATCCACGCTGGTAATCATATCCCGGGAATAGGCAAAAAATTCTTCGTCGAGTGCAAACCAGCTTATCCCCTTACCGGCATCTTCAAAGTACCCGTCAACCGATACAATGTTTGAAACAAATATTTTGCGCATAGTACTTGTTTTTATGCATCATAAAATCTCATTTGGTCGAACGACGTTACATTTTGCTCAACCTCAGCAAAATTACATCGTGTGCCGGAATGGTCGCTTCAAATGTTTTGGCGGTGGTGCCGTCGTCCTGCTTTGTCCACACATCCTTTATGCTGTAATTAGTAGAAGCGGCATTTAGCTGCTTTGAGAAAACAGTGTCTGCCACGTTTTCATTCTTCCAGTTAAAACTTATTTTTTGTGGGTTGCTGGCCCTGTTTAAAAAGCACACTGCCCAACCGCCATCGCTTAGGGGCTTAAACCATGTTTCCAGCTTGTTTTGTTGCGCGTACCTGAAGGCCTGTATGCCCAAGGCATCCTGGTCAATGGCTACTGCGCCTTTGCCCGTTAATATTGTATGTGTCTGGTCGGTCATTTTGCGCAGGTCGTTGCCCATCATCAACGGCGCCGCAAGCATGCACCACATGCTGAAATGCGTCCTGTCCTCACCAAGGGTCATTCCATTGCCTACTTCCAGCATATCGGGGTCGTTCCAATGGCCAGGACCCGCATATTTGCGGATGCCCGCCACCATGTCAACAATATTCATCACGCTTAACGGGTTCCAGCCGTTTACTTTTTTAACCGAATCGTACACAGGCCCAATATCGCCGGTTGCGCGCCATAGCTGCCCCACGGGTGCTGCCCACTCCCAAGGGTTGTGTTGCCCCCACTCGCACAGGCTAAAAACAATCGGCCTGCCCGCAGTCTTCAACGCCTTGCTCATGGTGGTATATGCTTCCATGGCGTTTATGCCATCAGTGCTGCACCAGTCAAATTTAAGGTAGTCAACATCCCAGGCCGCGTAATTGCGGGCATCTTGGTACTCATAGCCGCGTGTGCCGGGGTATCCTGCGCAGGTAAGCGTGCCCGCACAATTGTACAAACCAAACTTTAGGCCTTTGCTATGCACGTAGTCTGCCACAACCTTAATGCCATTCGGAAATTTTGCCGGGTCAGGCACCAAGTTGCCGTTTTTATCCCTTTCCTTGGTCATCCAGCCGTCATCCAGCACTATATAAGTATAGCCGGCGTCCTTCATGCCCAAGGAAACAATGATGTCGGCCGTTTGCTCTACCAATTTTTCGTCAATCTTCGTTTGAAACGTGTTCCAGCTATTCCATCCCATTGGGGGTGTCATAGCCAGGCCTTCAAATTTTTGGGCATGCAGGCCAATGGCTGAGAGCAAGAATAATGCGGCTGTTAATTTTTTCATTTGGAATTATTTACCCATGCGCCATGATTGCGCCGGGATGTGAGAATATATTGTATGACTTGCGTAATCGTTTAAATACCCTACAAAATAAGTGCATATAAGGCTAACGCTACCGATACTTTTTTAACCAATATCTATAAAAATGCAACGGGCTAACTAATAATTATCCAATGGCCTTTTGCGCCTTAGCGTCTTTGCGCGACACCGCTGTTTTGCTCCGCCTCCGGCAGAGTTCAATATTTTCGCACAAAGACGCAAAGGCGCAAAGCTTAGGATATTTTAGACACTCTCTTTTTTCAATCTACTTTTAACCGAAAAACCGTGCCTTGTATATACCGCGCAAAAAAGCCGCCACGTAAAAACATGGCGGCTATATACTTACTAATCCCCCTGAAATAAATCCTTTAATCTTTTTCAATAGGCGCAACGGCTTCCAATATTTTGGCCCTTATCTTGGCTTCAATTTCGTTCGATAGTTCGGGGTTGTCGTGCAGCAGGCCTTTTACCGCGTCGCGGCCCTGGCCAAGCTTGCTTGATTCGTAGCTGAACCAGCTTCCGCTTTTGTTAACCACGCCCAGTTCCACGCCCATATCCAGAATTTCACCTGTTTTGCTGATGCCTTCGCCAAAAATTATATCAAACTCGGCACTGCGGAAAGGCGGTGCCACCTTGTTTTTTACCACTTTTACTTTTACCCTGTTGCCAACGGCCTCGTCGCCGTCTTTTATTTGCGCCAGGCGGCGGATGTCCAAACGCACTGAAGCGTAAAACTTAAGCGCATTGCCACCGGTGGTAGTTTCCGGGTTGCCAAACATCACGCCTATTTTTTCGCGCAACTGGTTAATGAAAATACATACCGTGTTGGTTTTGCTGATGGTGGCTGTTAGTTTGCGCAGCGCCTGGCTCATCAACCTTGCTTGTAGGCCCATTTTGCTGTCACCCATTTCCCCTTCCAATTCCGCTTTTGGCACAAGGGCGGCAACGGAGTCAATCACTACCACGTCTACCGCGCCAGAGAGTATCAGCCGGTCGGCTATTTCCAAAGCCTGCTCGCCATAATCCGGCTGGGATATCAGCAGGTTGTCAACATCCACCCCCAGTCTTTGGGCATATGCGCTGTCAAAAGCATGCTCGGCGTCAATAATAGCGCAAATGCCGCCTTTTTTCTGCGCTTCTGCTATAACATGTATGGCAATCGTTGTTTTACCGCTCGATTCTGGGCCGTATATCTCCACAATCCTGCCTTTTGGCAACCCGCCGATGCCGAGGGCCACATCAAGGCCGATGGAGCCTGTTGATATAACTTCCTGCAGCCTTTCACCACGCTCGTTCATCATCATCACACTGCCTTTGCCAAAATCCTTGTCAATTTTGTCTATCGTAAGTTTAAGGGCTTTAAGTTTTTCTGTATTAACCATAATGTTATTTTTCTTCAAATGTAACGAGGGCGTAAAAATAATGCAATAATTTATATAAACTAATTTATTTAGTATTATTTTGATAAAATGTTTGGGAGATTATGAAGTTTGCTGGTTCATAGGTTTACGAGTCCGCTGGTTGTTGGCGGCAGTTTTATTTCTTTGTCTTGGGCTTTACGTTTATTTTCTTAATGTCTTTCAAAATTTTCTTTTCGTCATTATCAAGTTGCCGCTGTACTTTTTTAACATCTTCAAGTGCTGGTAAATTTTCAGGCAAAACGCCACGTTCCCCCAATATTTTTCTAACCCCGATATTATTGTCTATATGCTCTTTTGAAATTTGGTTTTCGCCAATTAGGCCTTTTTCCACTACATTGTGGCTTGTTAATTCAGTAGCAAAATCTTTTGCTTTGATTGTCAGCGTAGGCAAAAAATCGGCTAATGGCCTGTTGTCCGGGATTTTTAACTTTCGTTTCATATCATTAGTACTAAACCCGCCAAATAAAGCCTGGTCTCCTTTTGAACGGATAACGGCAAAACCTTTGTCATCCACACCACGTTCATAAATAATTCCTGAAAGTTTCTTTTCTGATTTTGATAGTTTTTCCCTTGCTGTAACCCTCGCAACGTCTAAAAGCCTCTGTTCAATAATTTCTTGCTTTCGTGTTTGAACAGCAAAATATGTTTGTGCAAATGCGACTTCATTTTTTGCCGGGTCACCATTTTGGGCAACCAAATAACAGGCATACCTGGTCAAAGCAATATCTGCAATTTCCCTTTCAGAACCGCTTCCCAGTTGAACCATTTTGCCGATGCCGGCAAAATGGTTTGTAATAATTTCTCCTGCATTTTCACAAGCTTTTTTGCTTTTTTCAATTACGTTGAGAAAATTATCCCATTTAGTGTAACCCAAAATTTCCTGAAGCTCCCTTGCACTCTAGCATTCCAAATCATTATATAGATAGCACGCAGTTTCAAAGCGCTCAAAAAGTTCTGTAATAAGTTCCTTTTTCATAAAGTGAATTTATAAAAGATATCTGGTACGATTAAATAATATCCACTTAAGCGCAAGCTTGTTTTAGCAAATTACTGCCCTCTTAGTAACATTTAGCCGGTCTCAATCGTACAACCTGCTGACAGCAACAAAATGTGCAATTTCCACCAGTAATCGGCCTTTTAAAACCCCCTTATGCAACAAAAGCCTTCTCGTGTTCCGTGGATAGATTATTTGCGGGGTTTTGTAACCCTGCTGGTTGTGGCGCACCACTCGTCGCTGGCGTACACCACGTTCGCGCATTTCAACAAGCAGGCTTACAACTCGTCAACCCATCCCATTGTTGACACTATCAGATGGCGCGGCCTGGATATTTTTGAAGATTTCAACGATATATTTTTTATGTCGCTCATGTTTTTAATCGGCGGCATTTTTATTATGCAAAGCATTGCAAGCAAAGGCACCAAATTATTTATCCGCGACAGGTTTTATCGCTTGTTTGTTCCATTCATAATCGGTGTTACTCTGCTTATGCTGCTGGCCTATTATCCCGCATATTTGCTTGCTTATGGCAAAAATGATATCAAGGCATACGTGATTGATTTTTTTACCATCGAGTCCTGGCCCTCGGGGCCGCCATGGTTTATTTGGGTGTTGTTTTTATTCAGCGTTGTTATTGCGTTACTATATCCTTACGCAAAAGTATTCTTAGCCAAATCCGCGGCGGCATTGGCCTCATTGAAACAACACCCGGTTAAAATCGTGCTGCTCTGGTACATGCTTACTTGGGTGTTATATGTGCCAATGTTGCTTTGGGCCGGCCCAGGCATGTGGACAGGCGTGGGGCCATTTCATTTTCAGGTGAGCAGGATTTTATTGTACTTCGGGTATTTTGTATTGGGGATATTGATTGGCAGCCCCGGCTTGCAAAACGGCATACTTGCAGATGGAACAGCATTCACCAAGAGATGGCCTGTATGGGTAATCTGCTGCCTTACCGTTTACGCATTATTAAAACTAAGCGAACCGCCCATTGAACAATCCATTCAACAACATACGATTAGTATGGTACAGGCGAGGTTAATCTACCGCTCAATTTGGACACTGTCCTGCACATTTAGCTGCATCGCTTTTTTAACCCTGTTTAAAAGATTATTTAAGCGTGTAAGTGCATGGTGGCAATCGCTATCAGTAAATGCCTATGGCATCTATTTAGTCCACTATATTTTTGTGCTGTGGTGCCAATACTATTTGTTACGTTTTGATTTACCAGCCGCGGTAAAGTTTCTTATAACGTTCACAGTGTCTGTGGCGGCAAGCTGGGGAGTGACTTATTTGGCGAGGAAGAATAAGGTAGTGGCGAAATGGTTGTAGACCTCCAGCAATAATTAAGTGATTGTACTCACTGAGCCAACGGATGTATAGGTGTGCTGCCACAACTTGTGAACTCGTGAACTTGTAAACTTTCTTAGAACACCTTTTTTAACATGGCATGATTTTTTATACCCTATCCTAATAATTTCACCTTTTAAAAACACTGCAATGAAAACAAACAGGCTTTCTGATACACTCTCTGCTGCCTTAAACGCACAAATGACCAAAGAAGGTCATGCCTCACAAATATATCTGTCGTATGCCTCTTGGGCAAGCAGCCATGGATATGACGGGATTGCCAATTTTCTGTTCCGCCATGCCGAGGAAGAGCGCAACCATATGATAAAAATTCTTGAATATATTTTAGAAAGAGGTGCTGAAGTTAATGTGGAAGCCATACCCAGCCCGGGCCCCAAACCCACCAGCGTGCAAAGCTGTTTTGAAAAAGTATTTGAGCAGGAAATAGACAACACCGCCGCCATATATAAAATTGTGAAACTAAGCTTTACAGAGGAAGACTGGGCCACATGGCATTTTATGCAATGGTTTGTAAAAGAGCAAACAGAAGAGGAAACATTGGCGCTTAACCTGCTTGACAAAATTAAAGTAGCCGGCGGCGAACATGCCGACAGGGGCGCGTTATACGAAATAAACAAAGACTTAAAAAAGGCCAAAGGCGATGCAAAGCTGGCGGAGGAGGCGACTGCGGCGAACCCGGTGTAGGGTGCGAATCTTTTACATGTAATCCATGTGTTCCGAAAGGGCATATGGATTTTTTTACGCGCACATCCCTCACTATTATAAACCTGCGATAAATTACAAAACACTTATGCGGTAAGGCAATACTTTTAGTTGTTTATAAGGAAAATCTTTGTTGTTCTCGGTTAGTAGGGGCAGTTCGTGCGCTATAGCAATGCAGGCAATCAAAAAATCCTTGCTATGTTTTGAGCCAACGCGGTATTTCATGGCAAGAGTATTGCCAACATCAGCGGCTCTCTTATCAAATTCTAATACAGGAAACCTGTCAAGGCCTTTGCGGACATATATTTTGGCGTTTTCGCTGGCACCCGCCAATATCTCCAAATAGTTAATCCGGGTAATTAGCGGTTCGGTAATGCCATATTCTTTAATGATACGCTTCATTTCAGACTCGTGATATTCATAATGAAATATCACGGTACTATCTATAAGCGCCCTCATGGCTTTAAATAACTAAGGTCAATGTTATGTTTGCGCACAATCTTTACAAAATGGTCTATAGCCGCCAAACCACCTTTTGGCTTTGCTTTCTTTGTGGCCGCTTTGCGAGGCCGGCCTGCAACTTTTTTTTGGGTTTTTACAACAGCCATGGCGTTTGTTTTCCCAAAGGTAAAAAAATTTAGCAAAAGCCCGATGCTTTGCCCGTCCTCAAACGTTGAATTAGCGTTTTCAACACCATATCCCCCTACCTTAGCACCCTCTAACTATTCTTCCATCATGAAAAAAATCGCGCTGCCAATATTCTTGGTCGTTTTGTTTTGTAAAGCAAACGCCCAGCAAAAAACCTACTGCAACCCCATAAACATTGATTATGGCTTTTGCCCCATACCAAACTTTGCTGAGCAGGGCAAGCACCGCGCAACCGCCGACCCGACTATTACACTCTTTAAGGGTGATTATTACCTGTTCAGCACCAACCAGTGGGGCTATTGGTGGGGTAGCGACATGCTGCACTGGACGTTTGTGCCACGCAAATTTTTAAAGCCCTACCAAACAGCTAAGCCAATATATGACGAGCTGTGCGCACCTGCCACGCTGGTGTTGCATGATACGCTTATGGTGATAGGCAGCACTTACTCGCAGGACTTTCCGCTGTGGATGAGCACCAACCCGCATGTGGACGACTGGAAAGAAGCGGTGGATTCATTTAAAGTAGGCGCTTGGGACCCGGGGCTTTTCTTGGATGATGACAACCGCATATATATTTATTTTGGCAGTAGCAACACTTACCCCACTTATGGGCAAGAGATTGACCGAAAAACATTCGCGCCCATTGGCGAAAGAAAAGAACTGTTGCATTTGAACGATAGCATCCATGGCTGGGAACGCTTTGGCGAATACAGCGACAATACTTTTTTGAAACCATTTATTGAAGGCAGTTGGATGAACAAGCACAACGGCAAGTACTACCTACAGTATGGCGCACCCGGCACGGAATTCAGCGGCTATGGTGATGGAGTGTATGTTGGCGATAAACCCATGGGGCCGTTTACTTATCAAAGCCATAACCCGTTTAGTTACAAACCGGGCGGATTCGCACGAGGAGCCGGACATGGCGCGACCTATCAGGATAAATACGGCAACTGGTGGCATGTTTCGACCATTGTTATCAACACAAAAAATAATTTTGAAAGAAGAATTGGCATTTGGCCGGCGGGGTTTGACAAGGATGATATCCTGTATTGCAATACAGCCTATGGCGATTACCCCACATTATTGGCACAAGGTGTAGAGGATCATTTGCAAAGCAGATTTGCGGGTTGGATGCTGCTTAATTACAACAAGCCCGTGCGGGTTTCATCCACGTACGGCGGCCATGGGGCCAATTATGCCGTTGATGAAAGCATAAAAACCTACTGGAGCGCCGCCTCTGCCAACAAAGGCGAATGGATTGAAACTAATTTGGGCAATGTAAGCACAGTTAATGCCATCCAGATTAATTATGCCGACCAGGATGCCACCATCATGGGTAAAGTACCCGGCCTATACCACCAATACGTAATATATGCTTCAATGGACGGAAAAACATGGAAAACTTTGGTGGATAAAAGCCAGAACAAGACTGATGTACCGCATGATTATGTGGAACTAAGCACCCCAGTACAAGCCCGTTTTATCAAAATGGAAAACATACACATGGCAACGGGCAAGTTTGCTATCAGCGGGCTGCGGGTGTTTGGCAATGGAAACGGTCCAAAACCTGATACAGTGCAGCATTTTGTAGTACTTCGCGGCGAAACGGATACCCGCAACGCGTGGCTTAAATGGCAGGCATCCGATGATGCAACCAGTTATGTTATTTACAGCGGCATAGCCCCCGATAAACTATATACAAGCATAATGGTTTACGGCAGCAACGAATATTACTTTAAAGCGATGGACATTGGCAAGCCGTATTATTTCACCATTGAAGCCTTTAATGAAAACGGCATTTCAAAAAGGGTACAGGTGGTGAAAGCGGAGTAATTGCAGATTGGCGATTGCGGATTCATGCCGTTTGATTAAGGGATATAGTATGAAAATGATTATTCCGGAGGAATACAATATTGGTAGAAAATACAGGCAAACAAATCAACTGCATGCCGGAGGTATGCAACATTGTGTACTTCCGGCACACTGTGAACTATAAGAATACATTTTGCTACCAATATTTCGTCCTTAAGGACGGGAAATGGTACCCTTAACGCTTAACTAAACGACGTTGATTGCGGATTGTAGATTGAATTAAAGCGGAGTAGTTGGCGATATTGATATTGCGAACCTTGGAATTGCAAAATAAATAATGGAAATTACCAATTACAGGTTGAATTGGGTATCCCCGAACAATCTGCAATCCGCAATCGCCAATCCACAATCTACAGGTACTGCCTAATATCCGCTACCAGTTCAGTCTTCGTAATAGGTATGCCCATCACCTTGTTGTATCCTTTGGCATCCACAAAATATTTGTCGCGGATTATTTTTATTAACTGCCCGCTGTTTATTTCGGGTACCAGCACAGTTTCAAAATTATGCAATATCTCTCCCAGGTTCCTCGGGAAGGGACGTATATAACGCAAATGGGCGTGGCTTACGGCATGACCCTGGGCCTGCAGTTCAAGCACACTGCTCTTTATAACACCATAAGTACTTCCCCAGCCGAGCACGAGCACCTTGCCTTTGGCAGGGCCGCTGTCCAACGCTTGTTCAGGAATATAATCGGCAATCTTCTCCACTTTTGCAGCCCTTGTGTTAACCATGTGCTGGTGGTTGTCGGCATCATAACTAACATTGCCGGTAACATCCTGTTTTTCAAGGCCGCCAATGCGGTGTTCCAGGCCGGGAGTGCCAGGTATAGCCCAAGGCCGCACCAGTTTTTCATCCCTTAAATAAGGAAGAAATTTGTCGCCGCCATTCTTTTCCTTTATAAACTCCACCTTAATTTCAGGCAGGTCATCGCTTTTGGGGAACTTCCATGGTTCCGCTCCATTGGCAATATAACCGTCGCTTAAAAATATCACCGGGGTCATATGCTGTATGGCAATCCTCACTGCTTCATAAACGGCGCTAAAACAATCGCTGGGCGTACAGGATGCCACTATGGGCATGGGGCATTCGCCATTCCGGCCGTAGTAAGCCTGCAGCAGGTCGCTTTGCTCGGTTTTGGTTGGCAAGCCTGTTGATGGGCCTCCGCGCTGTACATTTATTATCAAAAGCGGAATTTCAAGCATTACGGCCAAACCCATTGCCTCAGCCTTTAGCGCCATCCCTGGCCCGGATGTGGTGGTAACCGCAATGCTGCCACCATAGGCAGCACCTATGGCGGAAGTAATAGCCGCAATTTCATCCTCTGCTTGAAAAGTTTTTACGCCAAAGGTTTTATACTTGCTCAGATCATGTAAAATATCAGAAGCAGGTGTAATGGGATAGGAACCCAAAAACATAGGCAGCCCGCTTTTTTGGGCGGCTGCTATCAAACCATACGAAAGCGCCTGGTTGCCCATAATGCTGCGGTACTGGCCTGGCGGAAGCTTTGCTTTTTCCACTTTGTACCTTGCAGTAAATGTCTCGGTGGTATCGCCATAGTTATAACCAGCCTGCAGCACCTTTATATTGCTCTGCAAAATGTTTTCCTTCTTGCCGAATTTATCTTTTAAGAACCTGATGGTATTTTCAAGGCTGCGGTTGTACATCCAGTAAATAAAGCCCAGCACAAACATGTTTTTGGCGCGATCCTTCTCCTTCATCCCCAATTCAGGAAATTCCTTCAATGCCTCGCGGGTCATTTTGGTAACGTCCATCTTTATCACCTCGTAGCTGTCGAGGCTGCCATTTTCCAGCGGGTGTACGCCTTCCGGATAGTTGGCCAGACGCAGGTTTTTGGCATCAAACCCATCAATGTTCACAATTATTTTCCCGGCGGGTTTAAGGCCGCTCAGGTTAACTTTAAGCGCCGCGGCGTTCATGGCCACCAGCACATCACACAGGTCG
>Ga0207091_1030_pt2 | contig 19023 bp, 21 predicted proteins | sample Alteio_BWMinHeat_47_FD_153534 | JGI IMG/M metagenome (GOLD analysis project Ga0207091, IMG submission 153534) | Enriched cells from forest soil in Barre Woods Harvard Forest LTER site, Petersham, Massachusetts, United States -... | ecosystem: Environmental > Terrestrial > Soil > Temperate forest >... | reverse complement strand
ATGGGCACCTTTTTCAGATATAAGAAAAAAGATATGCGAATCTAAAAAAATCTCATCAGAAAACTTCTACTCTATGGCAACTGAACTTGTGGAAAGGCACAGAGAAAAATATGAAGTATCATCAGGTGGCCAGGAAGGAATCATTATGCGAGGATTAGTTCATGGTTATGTGAGGAATGTCTAATGTATGCATATCAATTAGAAAACAATCCATATCCAAGTAGTCCAACTCCAACAGAAAAGGATGCAAGAATACTAGGAGGAAAAAGACACAAAGAGGCCAAGTCAGCTATTTTAGAATGTATCAAAGAATTATACAACAAAGTTGGTGGACGAGATTCAAACGATGGTGACTTTAGAGTAATTACATTGATTCAAGATGTTGGATCTGGCAAGACGCATTTGGCTTTACATATAAAAAACCTTCAAAGCAGACATAATACAGTCTGTACGTTTCTTGATTTATCCACAATATCTCCAAAGACCATACCAAGTCTTTATAATGCAATTGTCAAAGGATTTGAAAATGATTTTTTTATACATCTTAGAAAAAAACTTGTAGAGTATATACAGGATAGGGCAGAGCAGGGAGATAATTCTGCTAAAAAAGCACTCGATTATTCCTTTATGAATAAACTTTCTGGATTGACAATAAAACAAAAAGCAGAAGAGATAATTTCAGGCAAGGTATCTGTTTCTGTAGAAAATATAAAAAAGTTTCTTGTACAGTGGTTTAATTATTATGAATCAAATTTAATCCAAAATATAATCACAAATTCGTTTGATACTGTTACAAATCTTGAAGAATTACTTGGTATGATGGCAGCTATTTCGAAACTAACTCATAGATTCTTGAGTAAAATTGTTCTTTATGAAATTGATGAGTTTGATGGAAATCAAGATTCTATAGAATTTGTCAAGGGAATAATAAATGCGCACCTTCCAGCATCTGTTGTATTGCTTATCTCAACACCTTCAGGCTATGCTGAGATCCAAGGCAAAAGCCCTTCTGTTTTTGACAGATTAGAAAAGGCAAACTACAAGATAGATCTTGTAGGATCAAACTCTCAAGAAGAACTTTTAGAAATTGTCTTAGAATACATTAAACACAATGACAAAAAAGGTAAATTCACACAAAAGACACAGGATGAACTAAATGAGAAAATTAGAGTACTATATGATGAATTTCCAGAGTTTCGTAGCGTACGTTCAATCATAAACATACTGTACCACGCCATGGAAAAATCATCAGAACTTGATTTAGAAAAAATAGATGAAATTGCTATTGATGAAACAATCAAGCATACATATCCTGGCCTAAAAGTTCGTGGAAGTATAATGGCAGTACCAATATCTGATTTTATATCTATAAGAAAAACATGTGAGGATGAATCAACTGGAACACAGTTAAAGAAGGCAGTTACAAATCTTGTTAATTTTGCACACGAAATGGGAAATATAGGAAAATTGGAAAAGCAAAACCAACCACTTGACGTGGTTTATCAAGATCCATATGGCTCAAAAATTGGAATAGCCGTTGTAATAAATGAAAATCACGCCAAAAACTTTGAAGAGATCTCAAACATTTCAAAATCTTCAGCACTTGTGGATAAGCTTGTAATACTTACAAACTCTAATCTCCCAAGCTCAGAATCTACTATTATAGTTAATGTTGACAAATCTAAGATGGTAGATCTTCTTTATTTTAACAACAGGTATGCTGATCACAAGATTGGTTCCTCCGACAACGAAAAAGTACGGATGCTTGCAAGAACAGTAAATATCATTTAATCCAGTGTAATCTTTTTTTTATAGGAAGATGCAACGAAAATAATGTCAAACGACGAATTTGAACGGCTATTGGCAAGAACACACAAGAACGTAACCCTGTTTGATTATAATGAAATCAAGGTACCATGCATCATTCTTGAAGAAAAAAGATTTGATGATATGATGAAAATAATCGCTGGCAAACCAGTTTCTGTAGAAACAAATTTGAATATACTTCAAGATGACTTGGGTCATGTATTTGTAGATATGTCTTTGAATTTTTCACAAGGAGATGTTGTTGAAAAACTATTGTTATATGCAAACGATTGCTTTGAATTCTTTGAAGCTCTTGCAGAATCGTCTTTACTAGCCCTTTCTTCACCATGTTCTGAATATGGAAAATCAAATGTCTTTATGATCCAACTTCCAAAGCCAGACAGAGCAGTAAACGCACTAGAAATTATCAAAAAAGGTTTAAAGAAATAATTGAATGCGGTTGCCGGGATTTGAACCCGGGTCGCGGAATTGGCAATCCCGCATATTAACCAAGCTGTACTACAACCGCTCAATCGATTTAGAAAATTCTAGTCTATTAAAGCGTACTGTTTGGTAACACTATTTTTTAACTTCATACTTCTAGATAAAATGTGGACCATAAGGTAGAAGAAAAAATAAATCAAAAGATCAAAGAGGTTGCAGAAAAATCTGACGAAATTTCACAAATAATTAATTCACTAAAAGAATTAGGAACACACTCTGATTCGTTTGGTTACGGAATTGCAATAGGGCGATTATACAACTCGTTTTATTATCAATGTCGAAGAATTCTGAAACGAAATCCTACTCCTGAAGAATTTTCTGAATTCGTAGGTATTCTTGATAAAAGACAAAAAGATATTCTTAACGCACTAAAACTAAGCTGATGCAGGTTTGATTGGTATTATCTTTATTACCTTTATTGTTGGTGTTATAGGTAACTTTACACATGCTCCGTGCAGTGCTTTTTTTGCAAACTCTAGGTGTTCCTTTTTCACAAATGCTTCCATGATGACTTGACCATTATCAACTCGTGCAGCTAAACTAACTGCTTTACCAAAGGCTCCTCTCATACCTTCCTGTAATCTATCTGCACCTGCTGTTGCAATCATCTTATTTTCTCTTAACAATATGTGTGGGTAAACCCGTAATTGTGAGAAATAACCGGTTTCACCTGCTACCTGCTCAATTTTTTTGTTTGCCGATAATCTTGCTGATTCTATTGCCATATGTCTTATCTGCATTTTCTCATTTGAACAAAGTTGTACGCAATAATCATAATCATCTCTTTTTCCGCCAGAGAATTTTGCTATTTTTATCTGAGGTTTACCCTTGATGTACTCTTTTCTCGTATATGGTTGACCGTTACCGGTTCTATAATTTGCGCCGTGCATAACTACACTTTTGATTGATTATTGGACGCCCATATTTTAACCGTGAGATTGTATTTGAGTCGAAAATTACACAACAACAAAATCTAAGATTAGGTTATAGAATTGAAATATGAAAGTGCCTGTTCTATGTTATTAACTTCAATGACTTTCATTCCATATTGCTTTTCAGTTATTGGGGAAAGTGGTTTTTCTTGTGCAGTACATGATCTATAGGTGAATACTCCTTCTGTTTTTTCATCACATGATTGAATCTCTACTGTTGCTTGCCCTTGTGGAACAAGAAATATTTTAGCTCCGTATTTGCCTGCCGCATCAGCCTTTTCTGTGACTCCGCCAATTTCTCCGATGGTACCGTCATCCTGTATTGTTCCAGTCATTAACACTTTATCATTCAGCGCCTTTCCCAATATCTCAGATGAAAGTAATACAGTCATTGCACCACCTGCACTTCCTCCATCAACTGCTTGTAGTTCTTGATTGTTTTCAGAAGATATGGAAAAAATTACATCTTTCTTTGACAGATCCACATTGGTGATTTTTTGGGCCACCATGACTGATGTTTTAGCCGATGTTTGAAAATCTACTCCTGTGGGAATGGCGGTGTTAACCAATACTAAACCAGAACCATCCCGAATATATACAGTAATTTTCATTACAGTACCCTGATAGGTAGTAGTTTCAAAAACACCATTGCTTTCTAACACTGGTCTTACTGCAACAGCTTCTATGGATTCACTAGAGGTATAATTACTGACATGTGATACCGTTTGAGTTATGGTTTGGTTATTGAGTAAAGGAGCTATTGATGTTTGTTTTGGAGTAAGAGTAATTTTTGAAAGTTTTTCCAATTCATTATTTTGATTTTTATAATAATCTACTGCATGTTCTAGTAGTTGTGTCTTTTGATATAGAAGATAATTGCTAAAAATTGAAATTGAGATTATTCCTATTAGTACATAAATTATTTTATGGTTTGACATGATATTGTAAATTAAATCAAAAGTAGTTAATAGTTTTTCGTAATTTGATAATTGTTTAATTTTCTAGATTGTTTTGATTTGTACTTTATTTTAGAAAACTATTGTACGTAATGTTATATTGCCAATGCTTTCTATCGTGAAATAGATGTCTGATATAGAGTCCAAAGTTGAAGGAATATTGATCAAGGATCATACTATGGTTATTGATAAAAACATGCAACACAGTTTAGAACAGAAAGGCTTTGGCGAAATAATAAAAAAGAAGTTTTTTCTCAAACCGTTTGAATCTCTTTATCTCTTGTATACCGGTAATCTCAAACTACTAAAAGGAAAACTACAAGTTAACTTTGACTCTATGATGCAAGAATGTGTAAAATATGACGTTGACGCACTTACAAAATTTTTGATCTATCGTGATTTGAGATCTAGAGGCTATATCGCAAAAGATGGATTTGGATTTGGTTCTGATTTTAGGGTTTATGAGAGAGGTCAATTTGGTGAAAAGGCAGCAAAATATGTTGTATTTGGACTAAACGAAGGAAGACGCCAAAAAATGGGTTTGCTACAAAAACAAATAGAGCAAATAACTACAATGGGTAAAGAGCCAGTCCTTGCTGTAATTGAAAGACGTGGGGAAGTAATTTACTACAAGATCTCAAAAATACAATTTCATGAAAATAAGGATCAGCCAGGCATTTCACCCATAGAATTTTGACTTTATCTTAAAATATTGTGAAATCTTAATGTCCTATATGGAGTTTAAAGAAATATACTGTTTTGATTGCAAGAAAACTTTGGGAAGATATAACGAAAAATATTTTTCAGACTTGAAGATGAGCGAAATGATAAAAGTAAATCATTCTTCTCATATACATGAAGGACACGAGATTGTCATAAGAAAAATAACTGTCTGAATTAGTTTTTTATTTACACGAATGAATGTATAGCAAATATTTTATAGTAAACGTAACACGGTAGCGTTAATGAAGCCGATTTATCTGGCAATTGCATTATTTCCATTAATCGTATCCATTATACCAAATGCTCTTGGTTCATTTGGTGATATCACATTAACATCTCCTAAAATGGTGAATACTTTTGGGCAACAACTGACTAGCTTTCAGGTTGGTCAACAAATTGGAGTTGAATCAACACTCACAAATCATGCTGCATCTGGGCAAAAATTCACATATGTTGTACAAGTATTGAACAAAGACGGAGGAGTAGTATTTCTTGGACAGTTTTCAGCATCCCTGCTTTCTAATCAATCATTTACCGTATCAGAGGTTTGGGTCCCAAATGCACCAGGACAATATACTGTACAGGTATTTGTATGGGATAGTTTGGCATCTGCAATTCCCCTCACAAATGTATTGCAAACTCCAATTACTGTAAATCCGTAGTTTTTCTGAAATTTACGGACAAAAATTTCATCTTGCTTTACAATTACTGAATTTAAATTTTTAGTATGAATCATTAGTACCAATTCTTAGCATTGCTTAATTATCATTACAAATTTTGGTTGCTAATGCCAGATGACTCGTGTAGAACTTGCGGTGGAACTCTTGTAAACTGTTCATTGTGCCCAAGTTGTAGGAAGATGACGCAACGAATTTGTAATATTTGTGGTTTTAAAACAAAGGAACAAGTCCATTCTAATTGTCTGTATGTGGAATCATATCAGACAAGAAATGGAATGAAAATTAATCTCATTGTTCCTATGTCTGGCAAGAAAAAGGAAATCAATCAAAAATCAGAAAAAGTACATACTATGCGAAATGCACTTTTAGTATTTGGAATTATTGGCTTTTTTGTCTTAGGATTTGTAACTGCTAATTATTTTGATCTTTTTCAAAGTCAGACAAGTGAAGCTCAGACAATGAAAACTACCATCCCACAACTATTGCTACAAAACCATGATAATTTACCACGTGGCTCTTTTGACAATTGTCTTGCATATGGAAGCGGTCAATCCATGACAGTTACCTGTCCAACTGAATATGGTTATGTGTACAAGACCATACTGGATATGCCACAAAAACTTGCATCTGAATTTTCAGGTGAGGTTTTCTCCATAAGAGGACTCTCAGTTGTAGAATATTCTGACGGTTCGGTTGTTTTACAATATCATAAAAATTTGTATGCTACAAGTTTCTTTGCAAATTAATCTAGACATAGTTCACAGTCACATGTTATGCTAGAATCGTTCTTAGCAATACATTTGGCATGTTGACCTGCTTGACACTGAACGCATATGGCACTGGAATTCTCTAAAGTAGAATATTTTTTTGCACCATCAAAACCAAAACCGCCATCTTGGGGGCCAACCATCGAAATAAGATGTAATTGCCAGTATTTTAGACTGTATTTGCTGTATAAAATGCCAATTGGGCTTCAGATGAATAACTATTAGTTATTATGTGGATAAAAATCCCAAAAAGTCATGGACGCAGACAGAAAAATGTATCCTGCCACTTGTGCGGATTGCAAAAAAGAAACCCAAGTCCCATTCCAACCAAAAGAAGGAAGACCGGTATATTGTCGCGAATGTTTACCAAAACACCGTGGCGAACGTAGATTTTAAGCTGAAATATGCTTATTTTACTTTTTTTAACTTAGAATTATTTTCAAATAAAAAATTTTGAACTGTTTTAAAATAATAAAATGCTCCCGCCGGGATTTGAACCCGGGATCACCGCCTTGAGAGGGCGGTATGCTTAGCCGGACTACACCACAGGAGCTTGCTAAAAACCATAAAGAATAGCAATTTAAAGGAACTCTTTGATTTACTTAAACTTCCAAACTTTGTAATTTAGAATCGTGTATTCCAATTAAGCTCGTATTATACGTGAATGCGAACCTTACAGTTTTTGAATTGACAGTAAGTTCGAGCACCTCTTACAACACATTATCTAGAATACAAGAAAAGTCCACAAACCCTTCTAATTGACCTTAATTGACAAAAACTGCAATAATTCCTAACTTTGTAGATCTTTTTGGTATTTTGTAATTTATGCCAATTGAAAACCTTCCCGATTCTACTAATAGGGATTATAGCTATCGTACTTTCTAGTGCAGTCATTCCATATTCTAGTGCAACCACTGCAATCGCCACTCCCCTTCGATATGACATTACCGCGTCATCATCAGGGCACAGTAATGTTTGCGGAGATCATCTCTGTGGTCCTGGTGAATACTGGAAATTAAAGGAGGAACTTAATGCCATTCAGCATAAGGGTTCAGGAAGTAATATGACAAAAGCTGCGACTACAACTACAACGCCAACTACAACGCCAACTACAACGCCAACTACAACGCCAACTACAACGCCAACTACAACGCCAACTACAACGCCAACTACAACGCCAACTACGCTAAACATGACAATGTGGATAAATCACTTAGAATTCTTGCAAGGCGATCCAAGTGTGAATTTATTCTTTAACGAAAACAATTCTATAGTAGGTAGTAACATGAGCGGTCTTATAATTGGGTCAAATACCAAAGGAGATGTGGCAACTGATGGTGGAGATAAAGTCATAGCGACAGGCCTACAAGTACCTCCGCACTACTCTATTACCAACGTGGTCGTCTGTTATGAAGACTCTAACAGTACAAGAAGCTTTATTGATCAAATAAGGTTAGCTCAACTACAGAATTCTTCAAGCATACTCGTACTACTTGATGATAAACATTTGACAAATACGGGACCCAACTGTGTGACAAGCCAGTCAACACTAGTTAATCCAAGCAAAGGCGAAGTAATGCTTGATTTGCGATTAAACTTTGGAGACATTTCTGACAAGATTGTAATAAGAGAAGTAGGTTTAGTTCTAATACCAAGTTAGGCTCTACCAATATCTTCTAGGTGTTAAGTTTTGGATGGCAGAAGATTATTTTCAGATTAATTTTCATAGATTTTATCTAATTGGAATTGTTTACGGTTATCTGATAAATTACTACTTTTTATATTAAAATCGGAATGTTTTGTCATTGAATAAATTTGTAAACTTTAACAGCTTAGATCCTTTATAGCAAAAAATTAAAATGAAATTTACATGGATTTGAAAATTCTACCAGAAAAACTTTCACTTTCCAATTTTCCAGTAGGATTGGGTGGATGTAGAAATGACGATACTAATTTTCAGTGTTGTGAGTATAATATCACGGTGTTTGATGACAAACAAGAAGAACCATCTATACATGAAATAGATGGAAATATTATAAAATTACATCATGGATCATTCTCTGAAACTAATGTTGGTGTTTTGAAACAGTTAGAAGACATGAAAGTTTTGATAGATGAACAATGGAATCTTAGAATGTTTCTAACAAAGATAAAAACAAAGAGCAAACAAATTTCAAATTCATATATACAAAATTGTCTTGTAGATGCAGGTGTCTATGCAACAAAAGCAAAAGAACTTGTTAAATCATCAGATCCTCTGGCAGATGTTTGGATAAAATGCGCATCTTATTTTCTTGCAGATGCAGTATTCTTGATAAACTCAAAACGACCTAGTCCAACCCACATGTTGGAAATAATTCGTGGATTTGATAAAAATAAGATAAACCAAAGCTTTTCAGTTGTCCACCAATGCCTTGGAATAGAAAGAGCATCAACATCGCTTCTTTCGAGAATGGTAAAATCTACTATTGGATTTTCTGATATGGTTGAAAAAAATAATCATTCAAAAATTATTCAACAAAAATATGATTATCTAGTACAAAACTCGCTTCTTTCAGATTGTTACTTTTACCTTGGTTACATAAATCGAAATAATGTAATTAAAACAAAAGATGCATTGCATCGTAACTTAGAATATGCTCATTTGCTTAAAATTGCTCTTGATACAGAAAGTGATCCGTTGGTAGTTGAACGCCAAGCGACAATCCTCTTAAAAACAACAAATGATCTTCTAACTACAATGAAATATTGAAGCACATAACACTGTTTTCCAATTTGATGATTTTTTGACAACCTTTAAAACCCTGTAGGAGAAATCCCAATTATGACAGATGCAGCGTGCGGATGCGAATCTTCCGCAGAAAATAAAGTAGAATGCGATTGCCAACTGCAAGGAGAATGCTATTGTGATGCTAATTGTACTTGCAAACATTCCGTCTGTAAGTCGCAAGTAGCCACATTCAAATAAATTTAGGAAACTCCTTTTTCTTTTATTTTTAAGATTCTAGTGTTACTTTTCGTCTTCTTCCTGAAAGCCCCATGTTTTTACCAATTCTTTTTGGAATTTGTCTACCTGTTTTTCATTTAGGGCAATTCCACAATTTTTGTGCGTTGGTACAACAACCATTCCATCTAACTTGAAGTCAACTTCATACATGTGTACCTTGTCACATTCGCACATAGTCAAAATAATATCATGCCATTATATTTGCCTATTTGAAAGATTTAACTATAGGATTTTTTCTTATACAGCCAATGCAAAAGTATTTTCTTTTAGCATTTTCTGTCGGTTTATTTTTAATCCCGCTTGGATTGCATTCTGCATTTGCCGAGACTTGGTATCCAGGTGAGGGACTCAAAGTAGGTGATTATTACAGATACCATACATGCTTTACCGACTGGCATAACTGTACTCAAATAGAGCTTGACTTTTGGATTCAGAATAAAACTAGTGATGGCAGTGGTTATAATGTGCAATTTGTTGCTATTGATGGAAACAATATACAAAAAGGTCATACAGTATTTGGAATGGTAACACCAGATCCTATATACTCTGATCCAAATATTGCGGATTATACTAATGTTTACAGAAATACAATAATTTGGCTTGATGCATTTGCAACATCTGCCGATCCAAAGGATCTTCCCTCTCCTGCATGGGGTAGAACAGGATCAGTTGGCGGTCAATCAGTAGGACCAATTGATCAAGAACAAGTGACTGTTCAAGGTGGTACATACAAAGCATGGGTAGTAGGTTGGCACAAGGGTGTAGACAATAAAATCTGGGTGGTGACCAGCATGCCATTTCCAGTAAAAGCAGCAGTATATGCAGATGTTACACAAATTACACAAGGAACACCTCCACCTCAATATGTTCTAGAATTATTAGAAACAGGAAATAGTCAAACTCCGCCTCCATTCCTAAATGTACAATCTACACTTATAGCTGCAGGAGCAACATGCCCTACTGATGACACATCAGCAGTTCACCATTCCATAAATACCGATACAAGTTCAATGATAATTGAATATAGGTATACTCCAGCAGTTCCACATCAAGGATGTCCAGTTCAATGGTCATTGTACTTTGAACAAAACTATGACCCAAACCAGAAAATTGGAAATATTCAATATGATATCTATACTGTAGATGATCAAGGAAAAAAAGTTGGCTCAGTTGCAGAAGACATTGGTAAAAGCACTTTATTTGCACCAGTGGGAACCGACATTAGAACTATTCTAATCAATCAACCTCCTCCGCTTACTCATTATATCATAAATGTTGTTGGTACAGGACCAGAAAATACAGTTCCAGATAACACATTATCTGGATTAATCAAGGTTGATGTTACAACAGCACCGCCACTTGCTAAAATCCCAGAATTTCCAGTCAGCGCTATAATGATAATGGCTCTAGTTGTATCAATGGTTATTCTATTTACAAGATTTAAGACAAACTTTTCTAATCTTAAATTCTAGAACGCGTTATACTGGCTGATAATAAATGATAATCAAGCTAATGCTTGGGATATGTGTTATAGCTGCAAGTGTAATAGGAATACTTTGGTTTACATATTTTGCAGGACCGCAAAATGGAGAGGTTGTTCCACGTGAAGCTAGTCAGTGGCATATAGGAAAAGGGGCTCAATATAATCCAGTGATGCAATATGATATTTCAACAAACACAACAAAATTTTCTGCAAAGATTGAGTTTTTACCTGCTACAAATACTGGAAATCAAACACTTTTCATTCAGATAAATCCTAATACAAACGAGGAGATAAACCAAACAGTTCCAGTAAACATAGTTTATGATTTCAATCAGGTCTCAGATAATGCAAAACCGTTTTTTACCATCTTGGATTCAACAGTTTTTTCAGTGAGAGATCTTGCAATTGAAAACAAATATCTAATAAAAGGAGCAACCTGGGGCGATATGTACATTCATGATATTCAGGAAGAAATTAAAGTAACAGATCATAGCAAAGTCTCACTCAAATTTGGCTCTCTTGATTCATACGTTATTTCATATAAAGAGGGTGAAAAGGAAAACAAATTCTGGATAGTAGACAATTTACCTCTTCCAGTAAAAGCCAAAGTATATGATCTTTCTGGAAATCTTCAGTATTCTTATGAACTCACTTCGCTTTCTGCGCCTTTGACACCGGGTTTAAGTTGATAACAGTTTGCCAAAAGCCAATCACAAAACTCTATAACTTTTCTATCGAACTTACCCCATACATGTAATGATGCTGGTAATACATCTAATCTACCAGAATCTAAAACAACTCGTACACCTTCTTTTCCTTCATACATGTATGCATCTTGAATTTGTACATTGCCAAAAATTTCTGACGCTCTTGATTTTATTAATTCCCTTTGAATCGAAAATGTCTTTCTAAATCTGTCAATTATCATGCCTATGTTCTCTGTTCCATATGATTCGAAATCTTCTATCTTTCCGCGTTCTGGAAAATTTATAGATAGTAATAGATTGTATTTTTTTCCTATTTTTGCTGCAATTTCATTTATTGTGGTAAAAGCAAGTGCAGGAGATTTTTTTAAAAGAAATCTTATTTGTGGCATGTTTGAGTGTAGTTCATTTTGAAGATCTTGTGTAATAGCTGAAAAACTCACGATTTAAAATTTAAAATTTTTGTCATATATTTATTGGGTTTATTTACGAGATATTTTAATAAAAAACATGCTTCCATTAGATAAAGAAGGTATTCCTTATGATGAAGGTTCAGAAAGAGCGTCTAGTGTAGAAGACTACAAAGTAACATGCATCCAGTTTATCAAAGATATCAGTAATGATTACCTTGCATGGGTGGATTACTATAAACTTCCACCTGAAGAGGACAAAAAAAGACATGATAGAATATTTGCTATTGTAGAACGGACAAACGAATGGATTGCCAAAGTAGCTACGACCATAAAAGGAGTAGATGTAGTGATGAATGATGGAATACAAAAAATGGCAGAAAGCACAGCAGGTAATCCTTTTCAAATTGGTGTCTTTGTAAATAATTCGTCTGGCTATACGTTAGCAAAATCAGGAATAATAGACATTAATGTTAAAGCAGTAGGTCGAGAAGGGTACAAAGTCAAACTTGGTTGGCACCAAAAGGACAGACGCTTCTTGATTAACTCGACTGCTAATATTTTAGTAGATGAATCCACTATTGTAGAAGGACAAGAATTTAATTTACTTGATCTGCATCTGAAGATAAATGCTCAAGAATGCAAACCACGTGACATAATCTCATTTACAGTTATTATATCTGAAATGAGTGAAGGTCAAGAACATGAACGACGTGGTGTAACTACAATTGTTCATGTAACGTAATCTCTAAAACAATTCTTGATTCCTCAGCTCTTTTATCGGAATATTTTAGTTGTGAGATTTTTTTTGCCAAGTTTTCATCAGTTATCAGTGATGCAATTCCAGAAAATATGACATCATTATATTGTATCTTTACCTGAGGATTGACAAGTGAGTTTTTTAACCAATCACTTTGAGAATTTCTCCTTGAAAAATAGAATTTGTTATCATAAAAGACAGCTTTTAGTTCTACAGCGTGTTCCTTGCCTGTCTTTCTTCCCGCTGTGACTAGTATTGCCTTGAAGGTTACTTCTTGCGGCTTCATGGGATTTGTTTTGTTCTAAAGAATTTAACCACTTGGATTGAAAACTCTGATACTTGATTCAATAAATCAAAATAATTGATCTTAGGCATGACCACTGAATTACAAGGAAGGGACAATAACCAACTAAACGCAGATGAATTTAGAGGAAGAAAAGTAATTGATAGAGAAGGAATTGAATATGGAAAGGTAAAGCACGTGCAAATTGACTGCGATACATTACAGGTGACTGGAATTACAGTCCATGAGGGATTCCACAAGGATTATTTTTTACCGCGTGGTCATATTGACAGATTCACAAACGAGTCAGTTTTACTTGGAACAGCACCGTTAAGGAAAGATACATCTGTAGTTGATATTGACGGTCACAAAATAGGTAAAATAAAAAAAATAAATAAAAACCAAAACACCAACGAAATTGAATCAATAGAGGTCTCTGAAGGATTGACAGGAACAAGAGTTTTTTCAAAATCTGAAATATGGGGAATTGGAGAAAAAGTCATTCTTAAACTAGCAAAAGACGAATACAAGAAATCTCATTAATCATTATCTTGGACAGCATTTGCAAATATAGTATGATATCATACTTCAAGATATAATCATCATGCGAATACATAATTCTAAGATCTTAAAGTTTTACGACAACAGCATGTTTTCAAGCGTAGAGAGATAAACCATTTTTACTAATTGTTAATAAACCCTTTTGCAGGTTCAAAATAAAAATTTAGGAACCTGCGATACCATTATTTTATCAATTTTAACCAAAGTAGATTAGATTGTATGCAATAGAGATAAGTGATCTAGCAAAGGTCTTTAACAAACGCACTAAAGCCGTAAACGGCATTAGCTTTGTGGTCCAAGAAGGAGAAATCTTTGGTTTGCTTGGACCTAACGGGGCTGGTAAGACAACCGCGATTAGGATGATTACCAATCTCACTACGCCAACTTCTGGATCCGTTATGGTATTTGGGTCAAATGTCTCCAATTCGTCAGAACAAGTTCGGCAGATGATAGGTTACATTCCACAATCAATCTCAGTTGATGCAGATCTGACAGCTTATGAGAATTTGCTCATCTTTGCCAAACTTTTCTATGTACCAAAAAACGAGAGGGACAAGAGAATAAGATTTGCACTAAAATACATGGGATTAGAAGATAGAGCAGATGATCTAGTCAAGCGTTTTTCTGGAGGTATGATGAGAAGATTAGAGGTTGCACAGGCACTTGTAAATCAACCAAAGATGCTCATACTAGATGAACCAAGTATTGGACTTGATCCATCTTCGAAGATGCAGATGTGGAAGTATCTAAGACAATTAAATGAAGATTTTGGCACTACAATTCTTATCACAACACATGACATGTCAGAGGCTGATGAATTATGTAATAGAATTGCAGTAATGAGTTCTGGAAAAATCGCAGTCATAGGATCACCAGTGGAGCTAAAGGAATCTGTTGGAAAAGAAACACTCACCATAGTTCTACAATCAACGTCTTTATCTGAACAAATCCTACCTCCGTTGTCAGCTGAACTTGGCATGGTAGCTAGTAATGATGGAAAGATAATAAAAATTTTAACAAGAAATGGAGAGCATGCAATTCCAAGAATTCTAGAGTCTTTTAGGAATGTGGGATTAAATGTTGATTCAATTTCTCTAAACAAAATAACTCTAGATGATGTTTTTATAAAATATGCAAAGACAAAATTCGAAGCAGAAAATACTGAATCAAACAGGGATGCTCGTTTGGTGCGACGAACCTATAGGAGACGTGCAGGATGAATCCAAGAAGGTTTGCAACCAGTATTCTTACTGTTGCTGAGATAGAGGTACGTAAGATACGTCATGATTCATCTGAATTATGGACAAGGATAATCCAACCAGCATTGTGGTTACTAGTTTTCGGTGAAGTCTTCAATGGGATAAGAGGGTTTGCACCAACTGGAATACCATATCTAGAGTTCATAACTCCTGGAATACTTGCCCAGTCTGTTCAATTTATTGCTATATTTTATGGCATTACAATAGTTTGGGAAAAAGATGTCGGACTCTTGACCAAGTTGCTTTCAACCCCCTCTCCAAGATCATCTATTATAATTGGCAAAGCGCTTGCTGCTGGATTTCGTGGAATCTTTCAGGCCATAATGATATTTGGACTTGCACTCCTACTTGGTGTAAATCTGAGATTTGATCCTTTGGACATTGCAGGTACGTTCTTTGTTATTGTATTATTTGCTATGTGCTTTACAAGCCTCTCTATGGCACTTGCATCATTCTTGAAAACACGTGAACGAATGATGGGCATAGGCCAAGCCATTACAATGCCACTGTTCTTTGCAAGTAGTGCTATCTATCCGATAGCATTGATGCCAAAGTGGTTGCAAGTCATCTCTCTGGGAAATCCTCTGACCTATGTAGTAGATGCTCTGCGAGCAATGCTCCTGACAGGCAACTACTCTAACTTGGCAGTTGATTTGCTTGCACTAGTAATTTCTACTGCTGTGATGATTGTACTTGCATCACTTGGATTAAAGCGTCTGATTGATTAGAGAACATTCACTTTGTGAGAAAGATCAAGATATGCTTCACGAGAGAGTCCACAACCCTTCTAATCGACCTTAATTGACAAAAACTGCAATAATTCCTAACTTTGGAGATCTTTTTGGTATTTTGTAATTTATGCCAGTTGAAAACATTCCCCTTCTTACTAATAGGGATTATAGCTATAGTACTTGCTAGTACATTCTTTATTCCGTCTTCTAGTGCAACTACTGCCCCTCAATATGCAACTCAATGGGGTTCATATGGACTTGGAAAACTAGGTCAATTTGCTTTTCCACAAGGAATTGCAATTGATTCTTCTGGCAATGTCTATGTTACAGACTTGGGTAACAGACGAGTTGAAAAGTTTGATTTTAATGGAAATTACTTAGATACATGGGGAACTAAAGGCAATGGAAATGGAAAATTTCAAGCTCCTGTGGGAATTGCAGTTTCTGGAACTTCAGTTTATGTTGTTGATAATGAACAAAATACAATTCAAAAATTTGATACATCAGGCAAATTCATAACTCAATGGGGAAGCAAAGGCAGTGACAATGGACAATTTTTATTGCCGCAAGGAATTGCAACAGACCCAAGTGGGGATGTTTATGTTGCTGATACTGGAAACAGCAGAATAGATAAATTTTCATCTGATGGTAAATTCATAACCTCTATTGGACAAAGCGGTCTTAGCGATGGTCAATTTCTTTCTCCACGTGGAGTAACTGCAGATTCACAGGGTAGTATCTATGTGGCAGATTCTGGAAATAATAGAATTGAAAAATTTACACAAGATGGTGTTTTCTTGAAAACTTTTGCTGCATCCTCTGGTTCAAACTTTAAAACACCACTTGGATTAAGTGTTGATTCATCTGGAAATATTTATGTCACCGATACTGGCAATAATCAAATCGTTAAAATTAATAAAGATGGAAATCTGCTCACATCATGGGGAAGTCAGGGAACTGGGCCTAACTTCTTTGATAATCCAAGAGATGTAACAGTTGATTCTACTGGAAATGTCTATGTGGTAGACAGCAGCAACAACAGAATCCAAAAGTTTGGTTCTTTATCTTCTCCAATGACACAAAACGAGACTCCAATTGTTAATCAAACACAACAACCACAAAGCTCTGTTAACCAAACACAGCAAAACATTCCAAAAATACTTAATTCTAATGATAAGACTCCTCCAACAATTACTGCACCATCAGACATGGTAGTTCAAGCATCTGGCATGTTGACTCCTGTTTCAATTGGTCAGGCAACGGCGACAGATGATACCTCAGTCACAATTACAAACGATGCACCAGCAAAGTTTCCGCTTGGCACTACCATGGTAACTTGGGTTGCAACTGATTCGGGAGGAAATATCTCAAAGGCAGTACAAAAAATTACAGTAATTGATACAACTGCACCTACATTAACAGCACCTCCAAATGTGACTGTAGAAGCAAAAAGTCCTGATCATAACTCTGTTGATCTTGGATTGCCATCAGCATATGATGCAGTTGGAGTCATGTCAGTTGGAAATGATGCACCTACATACTTTCCACTAGGACAGACAATTGTAACCTGGACTGCTAAAGATGCTTCAGGAAATGCTGCCACCGCAAAACAAATTGTTATAGTTCAGGATACTACTCCGCCAACAATTCATGCTCCATCTGACATTACAATAGAAGCAACTAGTGCTGCAAACAATGTGGTAGATTTAGGTAATGCTACTGTAACAGATAATGGTATAATACAATCTTTAACAAATAACGCGCCACATGTATTTCTGATTGGTATAACAAAGGTAACATGGACTGCAACTGATGGTTCTGGCAATAGTGCAACTGCCACTCAAACTGTAACAATAAAAGATACCACTCCACCAAAGATAACTCCACCGTCAAACGTAACATTTGAAGCCACATCAATCACTGATAATCATGTATCATTAGGCAATGCTACTGTAACTGATAATGGCATAATTCAATCTGTAACAAATAATGCACCATCTGCATTTTCATTAGGCAAGACAACTGTACTATGGATAGCAAAAGATGCTGCTGGTAACATCTCCAACGCTACTCAAACAGTATACGTGGTTGATACCACTCCTCCAAAGATAACTCCACCAAAGGATCTCAAAGTAGAGGCAACATCTCTTAACAATAATACCATACCACTAGGTAATGCAACTGCCACTGATATAGAACCAGTCACAATAACAAACAACGCATCAAAGGCGTTCTCATTAGGCAAGACCGTAATTTTGTGGATTGCAAAAGATGTTTCCGGTAATGCATCTAATGCCACACAGACAGTTGATGTAGTTGACACCACTGCACCAAAGATCACTTCACCAAAGGACATTACATTTGAAGCTACATCACTTAACAATAACACCATTCCATTAGGTACACCAACAGTAACTGATCTAGAACAAATTACTACAACAAACAATGCGCCAAAAGTTTTTGGTATTGGTTTGACTACAGTTACATGGACTGCAAAGGATGCAGCAGGCAATTCTGCTAATGCCACTCAAACAGTAGATGTTAGAGATACCACTCCGCCAAAATTGATCATACCAAATGACATTACGGTTGAGGCTACCAGTGTAAATGGTAATGTAGTATCTGTTGGAAAGGCAAATGCGACAGACGCTGTAGGTGTAGAGTCTGTAACTAATAACGCTCCATCAGCATTCCCAATAGGCAAAACTGCAATTACATGGACTGCAAAGGACGCAGCAGGCAACATCTCCAACGCAACTCAGACAGTTGATGTAGTTGACACCACTGCACCAAAGATCACTTCACCAAAGGACATCAAGGTAGAGGCAACTTCCCTTACTGATAATACCGTATCACTAGGTAATGCTACGGCAACAGATGTAGAACAAGTTACAATATCCAACAATGCTCCATCAGCATTCCCAATAGGCAAAACTGCAATTACATGGACTGCAAAGGACGCAGCAGGCAACATCTCCAACGCAACTCAGACAGTTGATGTAGTTGACACCACTGCACCAAAGATCACTCCACCAAAAGACATTACATTTGAAGCTACATCACTTAACAATAACACCATTCCATTAGGCAACGTTACTACATCCGATGTTGAACAGGTTGTATTAACAAACGATGCTCCAAAATCTTTCCCATTTGGCAAGACTTTGGTATTATGGACTGCAAAGGACGCAGCAGGCAACATCTCCAACGCAACTCAGACAGTTGATGTAGTTGACACCACTGCACCAAAGATCACTTCACCAAAGGACATCAAGGTAGAGGCAACTTCCCTTACTGATAATACCGTATCACTAGGTAATGCTACGGCAACAGATGTAGAACAAGTTACAATATCCAACAATGCTCCATCAGCATTCCCAATAGGCAAAACTGCAATTACATGGACTGCAAAGGACGCAGCAGGCAACATCTCCAACGCAACTCAGACAGTTGATGT
>Ga0207091_1120_pt1 | contig 19050 bp, 13 predicted proteins | sample Alteio_BWMinHeat_47_FD_153534 | JGI IMG/M metagenome (GOLD analysis project Ga0207091, IMG submission 153534) | Enriched cells from forest soil in Barre Woods Harvard Forest LTER site, Petersham, Massachusetts, United States -... | ecosystem: Environmental > Terrestrial > Soil > Temperate forest >... | reverse complement strand
AGAAGCTCTTGATTTTGGCCTTCTAGACGGGATCATCTCGTCCTACAAAGAACTCAAGATGTAGGTTATCCGAGCTTCTTTCTTTTTTCGGCAAGTACATCTTGCATCTTTTGAGAAAGTTGGTCCTCCTTGAGTGAGCCTATTGCTACATACCCAAAAAGGAATGATGCTAATTTTTCTTTAAATGGGGCTGTGAGACCCTCAAAGAAAATGTCCTCTAAATCCCTCGATTTATTTTTTATTGTTGCTAGTAATGCTGCTAGTCTCATCGTTTCTGGAAAGATACTTGGGATAGCTTCTGGTTGGACGGTTTGGACCAAGCGAGCGAGCTCATCACCTAAAATGAATTGCGATTTTTGATCTAGCTTTTCGAATGCAGCAACAAAACCTTGCCACTGACGATCTTGGACCCCATTGAAGTATTTGAGATCCTCATTCATAATGACAGCTTTAACCTCATCAGGAAATTGGTTCCGTTCTTCTTCTGAAAACCTTGATGCTGCGGTAGCTAATTTATGGGCAACAGCTAATTGGTTTTCCTTGGATAGTTGTTGGAACTGATGGATCGCAAGGGGCCAATGAGGCTTGTTTAAATGACGCTTGTATAAATTTTCAAAATAGTTGTAAAGGATTGAGAACTTTCGACCTTCGGGTTGGAATTGACTAAAAGTAAGAACGTGTTTTGATAAACCCCTTGCAAGCCATGTTTCAGGGAGCAAGGCTGAGATGTAAAACACAAGTTTGCCAAAATGCGAAGACATGCTCTTTTGTTTAATTTCTTCAGGATAGTTTGTCACATAGTCTTCCATTTCGACCCATCTGCGGCTGCTGGTAAGATTTTCAGCACTTTGAGAAAAAGGCACGAAGCCCCCTTCAAAAGCAGCCGCGATCATAAAGCCTTTGGTCAATTGACCTACGAAATGGGCAATCTGTAAATGATGGAGAGCTTTTGCCGCGGACCAAAAGTAAGGGAGAGAATTTATCAAAAGGACTGTCCCGATGCTCCGCATTACCATGCAAGCTTTGATGGCCCAGGCATGGATCTGCTGGTGCTTAGAAGTGTCGTCTGTGTGGACGAGTTGATTGAAATGGTGGACTTGATAGACGACAATGCCAGCAGAAGCCGCGAGGAATGTTTTAGGGGCGTAATAAGAAAGAATTCCGAGAGCGACCGAACAACCTGCCCAGAGGGAAAGATTGGGTTCTTTCTTTATGTGGTTGTTTTCAACTTTAATCGGAGCTGGGAGATATACTGACATAGCGTTGTCCTTGCAGAGGTTTTGTACAAATATTTTAACTCTAGTGGGCTCTAATTCGCAATGGATTAATTTTTTTGGGATTGCTACGATGAGAACATGCTGCTGAACTTTGCCAAATACCACGGAGCGGGAAACGACTTCATCATCTTGGATGACAGAGGGATGAGGTTTCCTGTGGAGGATCAAAAATTTATTGAGCATTTGTGCGAGCACCGATTAGGAGTGGGAGCAGATGGCGTGGTGTTGTTGCAGCCGTCGGAAAAAGCCGATTTCAGGATGAGGATTTTCAATGCAGATGGAAATGAGGCAGCGCAGTGTGGAAATGGCCTGAGATGTTTGGTTGATTTTATCAGGCAGATGGGACATCTAAGATCGAGTTTGAGTATTGAGACGCAGGAAAGGATTGTCCAATGTTCTTGGGAGGGCGATCAGATCACGGTCGATCTAGGGGCGTATATCTGGGCTCATGATAATTTTCCGATCGATTCTTTTTCTCTTCAACTGATCCATACGGGCGTTCCACATGCGGTGGCGTTTGTGGAGGATTTGGCGCTGCCAGATTTTACGGCGGTTGCTTCGAAGCTTAGATTCCATGAGGTGTTTGCTCCTCAAGGGGCGAATGTGAACTTTGCTCAGGTGAGAGGTGGTAAGATTTTTACGAGAACGTATGAGCGTGGTGTCGAAGAAGAGACGCTTGCCTGTGGAACGGGAGCTGCAGCGGTCGCTGTTGCTGCGATGAAAAAATATCAGCTGAAGAATCCGATCTGTATTGTGCCAGCCTCTCGGGAAGAGCTTTTCGTTGAGGTCACTTCTAAAGTCGTGAAGCTAAGAGGGCGGGCGACGTTCGTCTTTCACGGAACCATTGACTATTAGACCCTTTTCCAGTTAAGAGAAGGGAATATGCTCATTGGTATTCCTAAAGAGATCAAAGATAAAGAATTTCGTGTTGGGGCAACGCCCGACATGGTGCATGCGCTTGTTCATGCGGGTCACCATGTTATTGTTGAAACCAAAGCAGGAGATGCGATTGGTTTTTACGATGCAATGTATGAGGCTGCGGGTGCCAAGATCGTGAAGGGCCCTGCGGAAGTTTACAAAGCAGAGATGATCATCAAGGTCAAAGAGCCTCAAGAGCCGGAATTTCCTCTGATGCATGAAGGGCAGATTCTTTTCTGTTATTTCCATTTAGCTCCCGATCCTGTCCAAACAAAACATCTTCTAGAACAAAAAGTGATCGCCATTGCGTATGAGACAGTGACGGATCGGCATGGTCGTCTTCCTCTATTGGTTCCGATGAGTGAGATTGCTGGACGGATCGCGATTCAAGCTGGAGCAACGGCTCTGCAGATGGTCTACGGAGGGCGAGGTGTGCTGCTGGGTGGAGTGCCCGGTGTTCCGCAAGGTAGGGTTGTCATCATTGGGGGAGGGGTTGTCGGGACGCAAGCTGCTCGGATGGCTCTTGGTCTAGGCGCTGATGTCACCATCTTAGATAATAATCTGACGCGCCTTCGCGAGCTCGATGCGCTCTATGGTCCTCGCCTTAAGACGCTCTTTGCTTCTCCTTCGCATATTGAGCAAAAAGTGATCAATGCTGATCTCGTTGTGGGCGCAGTGCTCGTTCCAGGGAAATTGGCGCCACGGCTCATCACGAAGTCGATGGTCTCTAAGATGTTGAAGGGAGCGGTGATTGTCGATGTGGCAATTGATCAAGGCGGATGCTGCGAGACGTCTAAACCGACGACGCATTCCCATCCTCTCTTTCTTTTAGATGGTGTGGTGCATTATTGCGTGGCCAATATGCCGGGAGCTTGTGCAAGGTCTGCGACGATGGCGCTGACCAATGCGACGATGACCTATGCACTCAAGCTAGCCAATAAAGGGTATAGGGTTGCTTTGAAAGAAGATCCCGGCTTTATGGAGGGACTGAACCTCTATAGAGGAAAAGTGACGAACCTTTCCGTCGCAGAAGATCTTGGGTACGACTTCGTTTCCCCTCAGGAATTACTCTAATCGCGCAAAATCGTGCAACTGATATTGCGCGATTTTGCGCGATTATGTAACATGGGGGCATGAAAATTGAACACTTGCTTTTACAGCCTGAGTCAAAGGTTTTGGCGTTCAAGAGGGATTTATCGTCGTTAGAGCCTATTCTCAAGACAATCGTTGCTTTTGCAAATACCGCAGGTGGGACCCTCATTATCGGCCGGGCATCTGATGGTGCTATTGTTGGAGTCCAAGATGTCTTTAGGGCCGAAGAAGCGGTGGCCAATTCAATTGCGGATAATATTCGCCCTTCGATACTTCCCGAAATAGAAATCGCGACTGTCGGTGAAAAAGACCTTCTTGTGATTAAAGTCTCCTACTGGAGGGCGCCATTTTATTTGAAGAGAGAAGGGATGCCGCAAGGAGTCTATGTTCGATTGGGGTCGACAAATCGACCAGCTAGCTTAGAGCTATTAGCTGAGCTTCAACGTTCTGTTTTGACGCTTTCTTACGACCAACAGCCTTTAGTCGATTTAACTAAAAATGATTTGCAAATGAAAGATGCTCTTCGACTTTTTCGAAATGTCAATAGAGAAATCGATGAAGAAAAACTGAAATCGTTGGGTGTTTTGGTGCCAGCAGCGCATAAATTTGTTCCCTCGATTGGTGGGCTGATTCTTTTTGGAAAAGAGGAATGTCGTGAGCGGCTGGTTCCTGATGCGCGTGTCAGCTGTGCTCGTTTTGTTGGAAACGATAAAACAAATATCTTGGATCGATTAGAAATCAAAGGGACTATTTTAGATGCGGTGGAAGAGGTCATCAAATTTATCGCAAGAAACACTCGGTTAAGTGCTGAAATCACCGGTATTATTAGAAAAGACATTCCAGAATACTGCCCCGTGGCTGTTCGTGAAGCATTGATCAATGCTTTAGCTCATGCAGATTATTCCTTTACAGGCTCTCATATCCAAATTGCTATTTTTAATAATCGTTTAGAAATTCAAAACCCAGGGATGCTTCCATGCGGATTTACATTAGACGATTTTAAAATGGGAGTTAGCCGGATTCGGAATCGAGTGATTGCTCGTGTATTTCATGAGTTAAAGTTCATGGAGCAATGGGGCAGCGGCTACAAGCGGATTACTGAAGCTTGCCGCTCGGATGGATATCCTGAACCCAAATGGGAAGAGGTTGGAGCTTACATCCGAGTGACTTTTTATCCTAGCTTGCAAACTGTTTTAACATTCCGAGAGAGCGGAGATGAATTAACAGAGCGCGAGCTAGCGATTTTAAATTTATTTAACCCAGGAGAAAGCCTCCCTCTCCGCGAGATTTCTCATCGGGTTTCTTTTGCGATTTCCAAGCGTATGCTGCAATACAACCTTGCTCTACTTAAAATAAAAGGTGTGCTCATTTCGAAAGGAAAAGGCAGAGCATTGGTGTGGCAAAAGAAGTAATTTTGAGATAGGTAAACCACTGGTTTCACCAGTGGACTCCCAAGGCTTGGCCTAGAGATTCAGTAGAAATGTAAAATGTACATCAAGGTACTTTCCCATCCTGCACATCCTGCCGCTTGCGATCCTGTTCATCCTGTTAATATATTAAAAATAAACAGGATAAGTAGGATCGCAAGCGGCAGGATGTGCAGGATGAGGGATACGTATACGGAAATAAAATCAAGCCAGAAAGGCGTTGACAATCTGGCAGCCCTTGAGGCTGCTCACAGACACTCAAGCTCCTCGCTTTGCGAGGACGTTCTGACTTTAGAGCGTGAAGTGAGTTTTTTCACGAGCTCGTATACCCTGAGGAATCATCGTCAGTTGAGCACTCATAGTAAGAACGTTTTTTTTGATAAAATTTCTCTTCTTTTATGGAATACTTTTTTAATGCTACCTCCGTTGACACTTGAGCCATGATTTCTGTTTTTAGCTCGGTTTCCCCAGTAGCTTGTTTTGCTGTATCAGAGATTTTTTTTGCTATATCAGACATCATGTTGGCGGCTTCATGGGGGATCTTTATAAATACAAACTCTCTAGCCCCTTCTTTCATTATATCAGCGGGCTCATTTTCGTTTGTTTTTACATGAATATATCCTGGGTATCTTTCACCTCCGAATTTCCGCTTTTTCCATAATGAGTAGCCTGCTTCGGCAGCTGCTGTTGAAATGTCATACACGTATCCTTCGTAAAAGTGTTTTCTATAATCTGAAGGATAGGGAATAGCTATGTGAATTCTATCTCCTTTGTCTTGAACACTAGAGCAAGATTTGAAAAAATCTTTTATGATTGGCGGAAGAGTTTGACCTGTAATGTTTTGTCCATCATGTGGAATATTCCAATGAATTCTCTTAAATCTTTGATCTGGGAGTTGATCTTTAATTTTTAATCCATCAAACCCTAACCTTACGTCAGCTCCTTTATCTCTCAAACAGTTGATGCGCTGTGTTGTAGGGCTGCATTTTTTACATTGAATGGGTTTTTCATCTACAGTATTTTTTTCTCCATCATTTAAGTTTAGCTCTGATAGTTGTTTCGTGGCAGATGATAAACTTTGTTTCGGTAGAAAACGCTTACGTCCACAATCCTCACACGAGATAGTTGATTTTAGCTCTGTAGCTATAATTGCATGAGCAAGAGAAGTTTTTGGCCCATGATTATATTTTGTATCGTGTTTTTTGATTAATGCCTCAGCAAACGAGAAATTGCCTTCTCCTATGAGCAGCCGAGTTGTGTGTTTCCCTGAGCAAGTTGGGGTGTTTGTATTAGGGGTTTGTTGAGATGATTTTGTTGGTTGTACGCTCATTTTCAACCTCCATTATGGAATTGGTCCCTCAATTCTAGAGTTTGAAAAATTTATTTTCCAATGAAAAGTAATGTTTTTTTTAGCATCAAAATTGCTACCCTGATAGGTGAATAATCTCAAGCGGTCTCATAGAAACCCCCTTGCAATCTTCATAGAGGTGCGGCATCCTTTAAACCAAAGGTCTTAATCATGCCGCATACAACTTTTTCACCTGAGGATCTGCAAGCAGGGCAAAAGCTTGCAGACGAGGGGAAAGTCGAAGATATTCTATTTTCGGAGGGAACCTATCAAGTCTCCGTCAAGGCTGGAAAGGAACTTTTTTGGCCATTTTTGCAGATCACCGATGAAGGGGGGATAAAAGATCACTTTTGTACCTGTGCGCAGGCAGAGGAGGGTGGATCGTGTCCGCATCAGGCTGCTGCGTGGATTAAGATTTTTAGTGGTCATGAAGAGCCACTCCATGTTCGATTTAGAGATTCGTTGTGGACGCATCTTTGCCAGATGGCAGCAAGGCGGCATGGATATGAGACAAAATGTTTGAAGGGTGGCTTGCAGACGCAGTTCCAAGCGTTTTCAACGACTAAGAAGAAGCTGTTTTCACTCAAAGCTTTGAATGCACGGGGAAAAGCAAAACTGAAAGAGATCGTCGTCGACAGAAAGATGGAGACAGAAGAGACTTCTTTGAAATTCTCAAACATCTCTCCAGAAGAGCTCCAGATGTGGAAAGAGGGAAGGCCCAGCCATATGCTGAGCTATGAGCTGTCGTTTTGGTCAGATCTTGCCAAGTGGTGGATGATCCAGCAAGATGCTGGGAAAAAATATAAGATTTCATTTACTTATGACAAAGAGCCGCTTCCCAAAGAAATCACGGTGCACTTTGATGACATGGATTGCAGTTTTTACATTGCAGAGGCCAATTGGCCGCAGATCATTCCAGCGCTCTCTCATGTCGATGCGCCGCTCAAGACGTTTGAGTTTTCGAATGAGCAAATTAAGAGGATTTTCTACGACCCTTTGAGAAAGGTTTTTAATCTCGATATCATCGAGACAGAAAAAGAAGAAAAACCTGTGAAGATCTATCCGGTTGGAGAGTGGAATTTTGTTCCGGAGAAGGGATTTTATCCTTCCAAGCTTGATCCACTGCTCAATGAGAAAGTGATCCATGCAGCGCAGATCGGAGAATTTTTGCAGCGGCATCAACATTTGGTCGAGACGCATCTTGTTGGATCAAAACTGCACTTGGATCCCATCCGTGCAAAATACAATCTCTTTTTTGATGAAAGTGAGGCGCTGCATTTGGTTTGTTATGCCTTTGACAAGGGAGATTTGCAGCGGCCCAGTTCTGCCAGATACGGATCGTGGGTCTATTTTTCAGATAAAGGATTTTTTCCCTTAGAAGATATGCTCTTCGAAGAGACAGAGAAGGTCATTCCGAAAGAAGAGGTGGCTGATTTTGTGACGCGTCATCGTCACTGGCTCCATGCGTATGAAGGATTTCAAACGCATGTCATTGCCATTGAGTCTCGTTTGACCTACACGCTCACGAAGGAAGAGCTCCGTTTTGATTCGGAACTAGAACTTGCAGAAGAAGCGGAAGAGGTGATTGACTTCAATGAATGGATCTATGTCCGCGGCAGGGGATTTTATTCTAAAATGGCACGTAGATCTGGGCAGGGGATCGCTGCGGGATTGAAGGTTCCTCGCAGTGAAATCGCCGAGTTTATCCGGGGCTACCTTGACGATCTTGAAAACATCAACGGTTTTTTTGCGCCTCAGTCGCCGCTGCAGGCCTCAGGGCTCCATGTGCTCTTAAGTGATGAAGGTGCCATCGTGGTGCGTCCGCATTACACGTTTTTACCGGCTTACCAAAATAAAAAAATCGAGATCTTTGAAAACTATACCTATGTCGAGGGTGAAGGATTCCATGAAGTGCCTGCAGAGCTTCGCCTTCCCGATCCTTATTTCAAAGAAGTGACAATCGCAGAGAGCGCAGAGCCGTATTTCGTCGCGTATGAGATCGATACTCTGCAGCCGTCGATCACCGAGATCGATCCTCGCTTGCAAAAGCCGCATGATTTATTTCTGAAGATCAATGCGTTTAATCGTGAGCCCGATGGCTCTTGGCTGCTCGATCTTGAATACGAAAGCAATATCGGATCGATCGACGTAATGTCGATCTGGGAAGCACTGAATGAAGGCAAACGTCACCTTTTTTCTCCTGCGGGACTGATTCTATTGAAATCTCCTCGGTACAACTGGCTCAAGGGAATTTCTAAAAAAAGATGGCTGAAAAAAGGAAAACAGATCCGGCTGACAACACTCGAGTGGATCAAACTTTTTGTCTTCGAAGAGATCAAAGAGCCTGAAGATCCTACAAGTTTGAGAAATTGGAACGAGTTTAGGAACTTTGAGCCAGCGACGGCTTTTGATCTCACAGGGCTCAAAAGCGAATTGCGAAACTATCAAGAGACAGGGCTAAAATGGCTGTGGTTTTTGTATTCACAAGGACTCTCTGGACTTCTTTGTGATGAGATGGGACTTGGGAAGACGCACCAAGCGATGGCGCTCCTTGCTGCAGCGTCTAACGCAAACCCCGAGGGGAAATATCTTGTGGTTTGTCCGACCTCGGTCATTTTCCACTGGGAAGATCTTTTGAAAAAGTTTTTACCTGCCTTGCGCGTTTATGTTTATTATGGGGCGCAGAGGACACTTGCTCAGTTTCAGAATTACGATCTTCTTCTGACATCGTACGGGACGCTCCGCAGTGAAAAGAGCCCGCTCTCTGAAATCCCTTTTAATATTGCCATCTACGACGAAATCCAAATCGCTAAAAATGCTTCGTCGCAGACGCATAAAGCGTTAAAATTGATCCATGCTACCGTCCGTCTGGGCCTAACAGGAACGCCGATAGAAAATAACCTTCTCGAGCTTAAGTCTCTTTTTGATGTCATCCTGCCTGACTACATGCCGACTGAGACGCTCTACAAAGAACTCTTTGTCAATCCGATCGAAAAACAAAACGATCATGAGAAAAGATATTTGCTCGCTCGCTTTATCCGGCCGTTTGTCCTCCGGAGAAAAAAATCTGAAGTGCTTCTAGAGCTTCCGGAAAAAACCGAGACGCTCGCCTATGCTCCGCTCTCAGTGGAGCAAAAAAACCTCTACAACGAAGTCTACCGCAGCTCCAAAGAACAGTTGTTTAAAGAATTGCAAGACGATTCTAAGCCAACACCGTATCTCCATGTTTTTGCGCTGCTGACCAAACTCAAACAGGTCTGCGACCATCCAGCGCTCTTTAAGAGTGAAGTTGACCACTATAAGAAATATGCCTCTGGAAAGTGGGATCTTTTTGTTGAGCTCCTCAATGAGACAAGAGAAAGCGGCCAGAAGTTAGTTGTCTTTTCCCAGTATTTAGGGATGCTCGATATCATCGAAAGTTACTTGACAGAGCATAAGATCGGTTTTGCAACAATTCGCGGCTCGACACGGGATCGGAAAGAGCAAGTGGAGAAATTCCGGGATGATCCGAAATGTGAAGTCTTCATCGGATCACTTCAAGCTGCAGGCGTCGGGATCGATCTTATCTCAGCATCGGTTGTGATTCACTACGACCGGTGGTGGAATCCTGCCAAAGAAAACCAAGCAACCGACCGTGTCCACCGGATGGGACAGAGCCGCGGCGTCCAGGTCTTTAAAATGGTCACCCGCGGCACCATCGAAGAGCACATCCATGTTCTAATAGAAAAGAAACTTGGCCTCATGGAGCAAGTGATCGGGTTTGATGAGGAGAGCCAGGCCAAAGTCCTCACTCGGGAAGACCTCCTAGAGCTGCTCAAGCTGATGGATACCTACTCCGAATAGTAATAAATTTTTTATTCCATATCTTTATATGGGGGAAAAGGGTAAAATTTCCTCTCAATATGAAAAAATTTAAGCTGGCCCTGGTGGGCCGTCCCAATGTGGGGAAATCAGCCCTTTTTAATCGCCTATGCGGGGCGAGAATTTCCATCGTCGATGATGAGGAAGGAACGACGCGCGATCGTATTTATGGAAAAGCCGACTTTTTCGGACGTCCGATCGATGTGATTGATACCGGTGGTATTGCAGCAAATCCCGATATTCCTTTCCAAGAAGGGATCCAAAGGCAAGCTGAAGTGGCCATCGAAGAAGCTGATACGATTGTCATGGTTGTCGATGGTCAAGTGGGAGTCACACCGGCCGATGAGAACGTTGCTCAATTTCTACTCCGCTCGAATAAACCTGTCTGTTTAGCTGTCAATAAAGTCGATGATTACAATCAGAAAGAAAATGCTTACGATTTCTACCGTTTAGGGATCGAAAAAGTGTTGCCGATTTCTGCAACGCATGGTTTTCAGATCGCTGAACTTTTAGAAATGGCTTTTGAAGGTTTTACTTTTGACAAAGAAGATGACTACATCGATGACGGATCGATTAAAGTCGCTATCGTCGGCCGTCCGAATGTCGGAAAATCGACACTGCTCAATCACCTTCTTTCTGAAGAGAGATCTGTCGTTAGCCCCATTGCTGGAACAACACGCGATGCCATCGATGCCCATGTCACGATTGAAGGGACAAAGCTAACGCTCATCGATACTGCTGGAATTCGTCGCAAACGGGCGCAGCACGATGCGGTAGAGAAATTCGCAGAGATCCGGACAGAGCGCGCCATTGAGCGTGCCGATATCTGCGTGCTGATCTTGGATGCGAAAGAAGGGATGACAACGCACGATAAGAGAATTGCGAGCATGATCGAACAGGCAGGAAAAGCCTGTATTTTGATCTTCAATAAATGGGATCTCGTCGAAGGTTACCGGATGGAGCATTGCTTAAAGTCTCTCCGGTATGACACGGCATTCCTGGCACACTGCCCTGCCTTATTTATCTCTGCGATCACAGGAAGAAATGTCTCGAAAATCATCAAAGAGATTGTCGATGTGCGCAAGTATCAAGAGATGAGGATTTCGACAGGTCAGCTTAATAAATTCGTTGAAAAAGCTATCCAGACATACCATCCTCCGATGATTCAAGGAAAACGTCTCCGGATTTACTACATGGCTCATGTCGAGACGCAGCCGCCAACCTTTGTTCTCTTCGTCAACTACCCTAAGCTGATGCTCGAGACGTACAAACGGTATTTAGTTTCTCAATTTAGAGAAGTCTATAAGTTCACAGGAAATCCCCTTCAGTTCGTCCTGCGCGACAGAAAGCGAGAAGCTAGGTTTAAAGCATCTGAAGCTGTTTCTCACAAAAAGTGAAGAGAACAGGATATAGAAGATCGCAAGCGGCAAGATATGCAGGATGAAAATATGACTATCTTGCAAATCCTGCCGCTTGCGATCCTGCGCATCCTGTCATCTCTAATACGAATCTCAACTAAAAAGTTCAGTTTTGACGGTGTCGGCTTGGCAACAAATTTATGGTCTTCGCTCGCGCCTTGTCATTTCGACAATGGTCGCTCGCTCCAGACCAAAAATTTGCGCCGCCTTCTTGTCAAATTCTGAACTTTTTAATTGGGATCCGTATAATTCTACGGTAAAGTAGTTGGATAGGCGGCTTTGCAGTGGGTCTCTTTGATCTTCAGCAGGGTCAGCAGCGAGAGGAGTAGGTATCCTGGAAGCGTTAAGAAGGCCACCTTGTAAGAGGTGACTGAAAAGACCCTTGCACCATCGACGATTTTTCCATCCCAGCCTAAATCGAGGATCATCCCAGTGAGGGGATCAGAAATGGCGCCGAGGACGGCGTCAAACGCGTTCATGAAGCCAATCGCGGTTGCTGCGAGCATTGGCAAGTTGATCTCTCGGATCATCGTAAAGCAGAGCAAGAAGCTGCTGATAAAAAACCCAAAGAGAAACATCAAGCCAGAAAGAACATAGAATGAAACGCCTGGCAGATAGATCGCTGCTGTGATCGCAAGAGAACCTAAAATAGTTCCCCATAACATCACGGAGCGTCTTCGTCCCAATCGATCAGAATACCAGCCAAAGAAGGGAGCTCCGATCGCAAAGCCGATGAAGATCAAGGAAACGGTTTGGGCTGATATTGTATGGGAAAGGTTAAAGCCTTCAGCAATGAAAGAGACTCCCCAGAGTCCTCCGAAGACCATCACCGGTGCAAACGCAAACCCGCTATAGAGTGAAAGCCACCACGATTGTGGGTTTTTAAAAATTTTTCGAATGCACTCCATGAGAGAAGCTCTAGCGGGGACGATGTGTTTTTCTCTGATGTGATCAGGAGCTTTATCACGCACGATAACCCAGAAAAGAGCTGCCAGAATCAGTCCTGCAAATCCGATGATTTCCATCGCCTGGCGCCACTCGGTCGCTTTGATAAAGGCAGCAAGAGGTGCTTGTCCTCCAACGGCACCGAACATCGCGATTGTCATCATGAGTCCTGCCATGAAGGCAAATTGTCTAAAAGGGAACCAGTTGGCAATCAGTTTTAGGCAGTTAACGGCAGCAAAGGCTGCTCCTGCTCCGGTTAAAAAACGTCCAATGCCCGCTACAAAGACAGAATCTGCTCCCGCAAAAATCAGATTTCCCGCAGCGCAGAGCGCAATGGCCAGCGTCGTGGTTTTTCTAGGTCCAAAGCGGTCTAGAAGAAGGCCAGCGGGGATTTGCAAAAGAAGATAGGCATAGAAATAACAGGCGGCGAGATTTCCAAGCGAAGCCCCGCTAATGCCAAACGCTGTCATGAGAGTTGATGTCATGACGCTGGGAGAAACTTCCAGCGCATATTTATAGAACATGAAAATAGCGCTCAGCAGCCAGATTGTCCAGGCACGGAAAGGGTAATTGAGCTTGTCTTGCATATCGTGGGCTTTCATTTAGACCTCTTGTATAACTAGGGAGTGTTTTCAAAAGTTTTTTGGTCAATTTTGGCGTCAAAGCCGCTCAAATCGACGATCGCAAGTTGATTCGTATTGCATGAATACGGATCAACTTGCGAAGCCTGCGGTCGTCGATTTCAGCGAGCTTTCACGCTCAAAATTGCCGCAAAACCTTTTGAAAACACTCCCTAATGTTCTGTCGATTTTCTGGTTCTTTTGAGCCGATTTTCGATTCAAATTGCAGGGGTAATATCAAACTTCGTATATGACCCCTGCAATTTGAGTCGAAAATCGGCCAAAATAATCCACAAAATCGACGAACCCTTAGTTATGCAAGAGGTCTTTTACCAGAAATACCCGATGCCTGCGCCTAGCGTCATGCCGCCAACTTGAAGGCTGCCGCCCATCTTATGGAAATGTAATCTTTTCCACGAATACTCACCGAAGAAATCGATCACGATGTGATTGCTTAAATAGTAGATAAATCCCGTATTTGCAAAGCCTCCACATCCGTTGCGAGTTAGGCTTTTGGAGTGAGTCCATTGATGGACAAAAAAGTAACGGGCGCCTGCGGTAAGGTAGTATTTTAGATCGCAGGTGATCGGCTGGATATATTGAATGCCCGCACTGATAGGCACCATCCGGATTTTGATTTTTTTATGGCTTCTCAGGAAGCGGCCATCGCTTCCCACATATTCTATCCCAGCGTAGGCATAGAGCGGCTTCCAGAAGCAGAATGAACTCGTTAGCTGCATATCTAAAAGCCCTTTTTGATAGCTCTGCCTGAGTTTTTTATCGCCAAAGCGGAAATATCCCATCTTGAATTCGTTTAAAATAAAAGAGCCAAAGGGATCACAGGGGTTGGCTTCACACGGCCGCTCCATTGCAACAGGTGGGGTAGGTTCTACGGGGCAATTTGCTGGAGTATTGACAGGCGGTTCCAGACAAGAATCTGCCGGAGTGTCGATCGGAGTCTCAACAGGCTCCATGGAAGAATCTGCAAAAAGCGATGTTGTTAGAAGAGCTAGGCTGATAAGTTTTTTCATATGGTATGAAATTATAGAGCTTTTGGAAAATTTTCAGTAGGAAAAACTTATTCCAGCACTGGGAAATTGCATTTATGGAGGAGAACAGGATGCGCAGGATCGCAAGCGGCAGGATATGCAAGATGGTCTTATTTTTATCCTGCCGCTTGCGATCCTGCGCATCCTGTTATCACTAATTTTAAAAGTGGCACAAGCTGTGGCACTTTTGGGTGTAAAAACTATGGGGGTGAATCGATTTTCCAGATCTTGTTGTCGATAAGGGCTGTGCGATAGATCCAAGGATCGCTATTTTCACGGAGCAGTCTGTCGCAGCCCATGATGTAGCCTTTGACAAACCCATGCTTGCGGATGGCTTGGAGCATATAGTTGGAGCTAGAGGGTTTGTAGTGGCTTCTTGGGCCATCCACAGTGGAGATGATGTTCTGATGAAACCAAATCAGTTTTTCCATTCCTTGTGCCATCAGAGATAGGTGGATTTCTTGCTGCTGAGGTGGAGGAGCAAATTTAAGATCGGCATCTTTTCCCCATGGCTCATAGTAGCCGGGAATGGAAAACAGAAAAGCCGGAAGTAAAAAAGGAAGAATTTTAAAAACCATAGTTTAACATCAAGATGGGGAAGTACCGTTTTTCGTTCATCATGGGAGTGGCTAATTTCTCATAGATCCGCTCGTTGTAAAATTTAGCTTCTTGGCCAGCGCCGTAGATTCCTCCAAAATACCAGCCCGCTTCGATGCTGGTGAAAATAATTCCGGCAGCGGTGTTACCATGGGCGAAGAAATAGCAAGAAGCCCAGATGAAAACGCCATTGAGAAGAAAGGCGGTAATGGCCGATTGCGTTTGCCCGACGTATAGATAGCCAGCTCCAGGAACGAAGGTATTGAGAAGCTGCGCCGTGCGGGTTGATTTTTTTTCGAACTCGTACTGGTTAAGAAGATTTTGAATATCAGGATAAGACGGCGCCACGGCTTGCAAAGCGGGAATATCGCCTTTCAAGAGAATATTAGAAACCGCTAGTTTCTCAGCAATGGCAGGATAGGCCGTCTCCATATAGTTCATGATTTTATCGGCATTGTCAGGCTCGTCCATTTTGTTGTAAGAATCGTAGAGCATGACAAGGAGATCTTGATACGGAGTAAAAGAGGGATGTGCAACCCGGAGAGGCCCACTGTTAAAGGTGTAGATGGCCTCAGGGTATTTTCCTCCGAAGTAATAGCAAAGCAAGGTGTCGTATTCGAGCTGAAGTTTTCGCTCATGGTGATCTGGAGGAAGCAAAAAGGAGGACCGTTTAAAGCCGTTGATGGCTTGATAGAGATCTAATTCATGTGCAAAACCCAGAGCAATGCGGTCTTCTCGTCCCCAATCGGAAGAAGCTTCTTTTTCGCTTAAGGGTGGAAAGGGTGAAGGAAGGCTCTTGAGATACCGGTCTTGCACGGTGTGATTAAGCTGAGGCTCGAGTTCATTGCCGACACGGAAGCAGCTGGTTAAAATTAGAAGAGGAATAAGTAGTAACTTTTTCAAGACACACCCCAAACTAGTGGTCCTTAATTTTAGCTGTTTTGGACTTATTCGTCCTCTGCTCTTTTCACAACGTCGACGCCAGCATCAAATTCTTCTTTGAGAACCGGCATGACGGCTTGGTCTTTGAAGGTGCATTCTTGTTCGTCGGTGACTTTCTTATAATCTTCGTAGGTATTGATGATTTTAGGACGGAGGAAAATAATGAGGTTGGTTTTTATATCGTTCCGGTCGTTTTCAGAGAAAATCACTCCGATGACAGGCAAGCCGCCCAGGCATGGAATTCCTGATTTATAGCGGGTTTTTGTATCTTGAATCATGCCACTTAAGATCACGAAATGTTCATCAGGCACATGCACGCGAGTTGACATTGTGGTATGGCTAGATTCGATCCCTTGAACAGCTCCATTTGTGTTAGAGACTCCATTGGTTCCAATGGTGGGACTGGCGATGATTTGGCTGATGTCATTGGCGATGTCTAAAGTGACGACATTGCTGCTTCCAATCGTTGGTGTCACAGTGAGGTTGAAGCCGACATCGCGGTATTCAATATTGGAAGAAGAGGAGAAGATTTGAGATGTACTTGTGGTCTGAGATCCAATGAATGGAACGTTGGTGCCGACAAAAAGAGTGGATGTGCGGTTGTCTTGTGTGATGATTTTGGGGTTTAAGACAACGGTACTATCGGAGTCAAGTTGGAGGGCGTTGACCAAGCTTCCAAGCGAGAGGAAAGAACGGCCTTTATGCATAATAATATCACCGATGACGCCAAGGTCGAAGCCGCTCATGAAGGGGACATTGGTGGTGCTTGGAGGAGTCGTTGCATTGACCGCATTGATACCAGGTGCAATGGTGTTGACACCAGTAACAGGTGTATTAATAGGATTAGAGGTAGAGGCTGGGTTGGTGTTAGGAGAAGATGGGAAGTTGCCGCTGCCAGCTGCAACTCTGTTCATGTATTTCAGTTTACCGCCCCATTGGAGGCCAAAGTTTTGTGTGTTGGAAAGTGTCGTTTGGATGACGAGGATTTCGATGAAGATTTGGCGGAGGGGAATATCGAGGTTGACGATAAGGTCGCGCAGTTTAGTCAGCGTTTCAGCTTCACCGGAAGCTAAGAGAGAGTTGGTGACGCGGATCCATTGGAGAGAGTTGATGGCATTGAGGAGGGTTTGGTTGCCGGTGGGTGTTCCTGTGCCCAGGTCGGTGGCGATTTGTTTAAGGGCGGAGAGGATTTCATCGCCTTGGTGGTATTCGAGTTTGTAGATGAGGAAGGAGGTGTTTTGGATCGACTCGATGGAGGAGGAGATTTTTCCTGGTTCTGCAGTGGGGACGTCAAAACGGCGAAGGAGTTCTTCGACTTTTAAAATCGATTCTTGATCTCCAGAGATAATTAGGGAGCAGGTGCGTGACACATATTTTAGATTGGAGATGGTGTCAAAAAGGTTTTTGTCTGCAACGCCAGAAGCGACGAGGTTTTGTTCAAATTCGGCTAGCATTTGGATCAGTTCATCTCCCGGAATGAACTTTGGTGTATAGACAATGAAAGTCGAAGGTACAATAGGTCCGACGGTCCCAGGGACATCAAATTTTTTCAGGATGACTTCGAGTTTCTGGAGGGCCTCCGTAGGTCCTGTGAAGAGAAGAGAGTTAGAGTCTTTGATATATTTGAGGGTATTGATGGAGTGTGCCACCGATTGATCTAAAGATCCTGAGTGCTGGAGATCTCCTGTTAGACCTTTGAGTGTGGAGATCAACTGAGATGAAGGGATGTGTTGAATTTTGTAGATTAAGAAGGTCGATTCTCCAAGTTCTTGGATCTGCCCTTCTTTAGGCGTAATGACATCGAGGTTAGTAAGGATGGTTTTGACTTTCTCTAAAGCATCGGGAGATCCTGTAAAGAGAAGAGATTGCGTCGAATCGACATAGCGGAGTGTATTGAGTGTAAGAAGTAGGTTGGGATCAGCAAGGCCGGATCCTTGGAGGTCTTTGGCCATTGTCAAAAGATCGGCTTGGAGAGCTAGAGGTTTTTGATGGATTGGCTTGTAAATGAAAAAGGCCGATTTGTTTCCTTCTGGCGTATTTTCCGCTGCGGACACATCAAATTGCCCTATTAAGGTCCGTGCTTGATCGATCGCTGCGCTGCTGCCGGTTATGAGTAGCGAATTATTTTCTTTGATCCATTTGATATTATGCAATGTTGCAATGAGAGCTTGGTTAGGAATATTAGATGCATTGAGATTGGTGGAAACTTTTTTCAAATTGTTGATGACGAGATCGCCAGGTGCATGTTGCAATTTGTAGAGGTAAAAAGTTTGAGCTCCAATCCCTCCGCTCACACCTTCAGCTCCTCCATCTAAGGAGACTAAGATGGCTTGAATGCGCGCAAGTGTATCAGGGGTGCCGGTGAAGACCAGGGAATTATTTGAAGCGGTCCACTTTACGTTTTTGACAGATTGCAAAAAGAGAGGATCGGCAAGGCCGGCATTTTTGAGGTTTTTTGCAAGATCTTTGATCGATTTTTCAAGTTGTTCGCCGGTGTGATTTCTGGGATTGTAAATCAGAAACTGCGAAGAGGCATTCGAAGCGACATCAAGGGAAGGGAGAATCTCAGCGAGTTTGGTTAAAGCTGCAGTGTCCCCGGTGAAGACGATAGAGTTTGCATCGGGGAGGTATTTAGCGCTGGTGAGGACATCGATGAGAGCATAGTCGGGCTTGGGAGCTTTTTGCAGATTCTCAGCCATGGTATCGATGCTATTTTCCAGATGCTCGTAGGGGGCAAGCTGGATTTTATAGACATAGAAGTTACTTTTTTGCTTGGCGACTTCGGATGTCGTGTCGAGGGTGGGGATCAGTTCCTTGATTTTGCTTAAGGTCGCGTCATCGGAAATAAAGAGGATCGAATTTGATTCTTTGATCCATTTGGCTTCGTCTAAAGCAGCGACTAGTTTGTCAGATGCGCCTCTCTTGCGGAGTTGCTTGCCGAGGTCGTCGAGCGCGCTAATGAATTCTTCTCCCGTTTTGTACTGCAATTTATAGAGAAAAACGGTCTGGCCTTTCATCGCCAGTTCCGAAGCTTTCATGTTCGTGGTTTCGAGGTCTTCTAATATTGTCATTGCTCTTTCAATGAGATATGGAGTCGATACGATGAAAATTGTCTGCGTCTCTATCTGCGGTACAAAAGTTAGAACATTTCCTTCTGAAAAAGGAGTGAGGATTTGGGTCGCTAGGCTAATGAGAGAGTTTAGATCGCCCGATTTTGCGACGTAGCTATCGATCTCTAATGGCGAATGTGGAGCATCGATGCTGGCCAGCAGAGTGGAGATCTTGTCGACATTGGTGGTGATGTCGGTAATGATCAGCTGCTTCGTCTCTGGGGATACCTCTAATAGAGCAGTTTCAGAGAGCATTGGTTTAATGACAGAGGCGACGGTATTGAGACTGGCATTTTTAATTCTAAACACCCGAGTGACAATCGGTGCATTGCTTTTAACAGACGGCAAATCCGAGGCAACCACGGTTGCCAATTGGCTGACATTGCGGACCTTTGTGATCAGGAGGTTATTATCTTGTTCCAAGACGACCAGTCCGTGAATGCGCA
>Ga0207091_1119_pt1 | contig 19060 bp, 7 predicted proteins | sample Alteio_BWMinHeat_47_FD_153534 | JGI IMG/M metagenome (GOLD analysis project Ga0207091, IMG submission 153534) | Enriched cells from forest soil in Barre Woods Harvard Forest LTER site, Petersham, Massachusetts, United States -... | ecosystem: Environmental > Terrestrial > Soil > Temperate forest >... | reverse complement strand
TGTGATTTGCTTTCAATTTGAGTTCTTTGTACATTTGATACTAACTATAATCAAAAACAAACACACATGTCTGGAGTTGTGATTTGCTTTCAATTTGAGTTCTTTGTACATTTGATACTAACGGCATTTACAATCTAATTCAGCTTTTAGAGTTGTGATTTGCTTTCAATTTGAGTTCTTTGTACATTTGATACTAACCACCAAGGCTTGAATCATTTGCACTGGCTTGTTGTGATTTGCTTTCAATTTGAGTTCTTTGTACATTTGATACTAACTGTAAACTCAAGCGGTATAAGCGGTTACCGTTGTGATTTGCTTTCAATTTGAGTTCTTTGTACATTTGATACTAACTTTACCATTGTGCTGCGCTGGCTGCTACCCGTTGTGATTTGCTTTCAATTTGAGTTCTTTGTACATTTGATACTAACAGATGGCAAGGAGGCCGAAGACCCGCAGGGGTTGTGATTTGCTTTCAATTTGAGTTCTTTGTACATTTGATACTAACATGCCCAAAATTTTAAGAGCAGGCGACATAGTTGTGATTTGCTTTCAATTTGAGTTCTTTGTACATTTGATACTAACCTTCTGCTGCGCGTGTGCAGCATGTTGAAGGTTGTGATTTGCTTTCAATTTGAGTTCTTTGTACATTTGATACTAACTTGGTAAACGGCGTAAAACAAGGTGCCAACGTTGTGATTTGCTTTCAATTTGAGTTCTTTGTACATTTGATACTAACTCCCTTTATATCGGCTTTTGACAGCTTGGGTTGTGATTTGCTTTCAATTTGAGTTCTTTGTACATTTGATACTAACCGCAAACAGATTTAGCATGTATATCCCACCGTTGTGATTTGCTTTCAATTTGAGTTCTTTGTACATTTGATACTAACAGTATCCAAAGGGAAGCTTGCCTTGTAATGTTGTGATTTGCTTTCAATTTGAGTTCTTTGTACATTTGATACTAACCTATGACTGGCAAAAGCAAATGTATGTAAGTTGTGATTTGCTTTCAATTTGAGTTCTTTGTACATTTGATACTAACCCCATATGTTTTTGAAAGCCAATACCAGCAGTTGTGATTTGCTTTCAATTTGAGTTCTTTGTACATTTGATACTAACAGCTCGCTCTTGCCATGCTGCGGCGGCATAGTTGTGATTTGCTTTCAATTTGAGTTCTTTGTACATTTGATACTAACCGTAAACTTATCGATGTCTGCCTGTGTCGGTTGTGATTTGCTTTCAATTTGAGTTCTTTGTACATTTGATACTAACCAGTCGCATCCGCGCCGCCGTTTTGAAATAGTTGTGATTTGCTTTCAATTTGAGTTCTTTGTACATTTGATACTAACTAGTTTTTTGTTGGGGCGTTTTTAAACAGGTTGTGATTTGCTTTCAATTTGAGTTCTTTGTACATTTGATACTAACAACAGGCTTATGTTTTGCTACAACCGCCTGGTTGTGATTTGCTTTCAATTTGAGTTCTTTGTACATTTGATACTAACGCTTGCTGTTTTGCCTGCTCAATATCGTCAGTTGTGATTTGCTTTCAATTTGAGTTCTTTGTACATTTGATACTAACACTTGCCGTTGCGGGCATCGGTATGGTAGAGTTGTGATTTGCTTTCAATTTGAGTTCTTTGTACATTTGATACTAACACAAGTCTGCGGACGAGCAGGCATACGAGCGTTGTGATTTGCTTTCAATTTGAGTTCTTTGTACATTTGATACTAACTAACGTGAAACGTTTACGAGGACACGCCTAGTTGTGATTTGCTTTCAATTTGAGTTCTTTGTACATTTGATACTAACTTAAAGGTAATTTTTCAGTTTTGTGTATCCGTTGTGATTTGCTTTCAATTTGAGTTCTTTGTACATTTGATACTAACGGTTGTAACTTTTGGTACAAACATGAAAAGTTGTGATTTGCTTTCAATTTGAGTTCTTTGTACATTTGATACTAACCGCTGTGTGTTGCTAACGTGCGCCGTGTAGGTTGTGATTTGCTTTCAATTTGAGTTCTTTGTACATTTGATACTAACATGACCGTTTCCTTGCCCACCAACTTGGTTGTTGTGATTTGCTTTCAATTTGAGTTCTTTGTACATTTGATACTAACAAATGATCGCGCAGGCAGTCAATGCATATCGTTGTGATTTGCTTTCAATTTGAGTTCTTTGTACATTTGATACTAACTTTAGCACGGTTGCCTCCATCCTGTGCAGGGTTGTGATTTGCTTTCAATTTGAGTTCTTTGTACATTTGATACTAACTTGCGATTTTCCTGTATGCAATCGTTCACGGTTGTGATTTGCTTTCAATTTGAGTTCTTTGTACATTTGATACTAACTTGGCATTTGACATTACCAAATAGTATGTGGTTGTGATTTGCTTTCAATTTGAGTTCTTTGTACATTTGATACTAACAGACTAAGGTTTTCACCCAAGTACTTTTTTGTTGTGATTTGCTTTCAATTTGAGTTCTTTGTACATTTGATACTAACCAACAGACGTGCGCCATGTATCGGTCTCCGTTGTGATTTGCTTTCAATTTGAGTTCTTTGTACATTTGATACTAACTCAAGTAAAGTCCTGTGTTGGCGCCCGGCAGTTGTGATTTGCTTTCAATTTGAGTTCTTTGTACATTTGATACTAACAGCCTGGTGTATTCCTTCTTGCTTTCCTCGGTTGTGATTTGCTTTCAATTTGAGTTCTTTGTACATTTGATACTAACGAACTGAACAACGGCATCGCGTCCTTCAAAGTTGTGATTTGCTTTCAATTTGAGTTCTTTGTACATTTGATACTAACCCTTGCTTTTTATATGCCTGCCTATGCAGTTGTGATTTGCTTTCAATTTGAGTTCTTTGTACATTTGATACTAACCACGGAATTTTGCGTCCTCCGGCATTTCTAGTTGTGATTTGCTTTCAATTTGAGTTCTTTGTACATTTGATACTAACTGCTTTCGCTGAAAGCCTTTCCCAGTAACGGTTTCAAGAAAAAGTACAAAGAAAAAAATGCATTTAAAAGCGTCCGGGAGTAAGTAACCCGGGCGCTTTTTGTATTTCTACCGCGCAAAATCTCCAAATTTTACCACGGAGAAATACAGGAGTTGAAGCACACGGAGTTACTCAGAGGCTCACTTTTTGTTACTCTTTAACAAAAACTCTGTGTCCTCTGTGAAAAAACTCCTTTAACTCTGTGGTTAACTAAAAAAGTTCCAACTGCTGCGGAATGTTCGCCGGCGGCGAAATCGTTTTGCCATAGTATATTTCCATCATCCCAAACTGCTTGTCGGTAATGGTCATAATGCCCACATGCCCTTTTTCGGGCAGGCTCTTTTTTACGCGCTTAATATGCACCCCCGCGTTTTCCATACTGGCGCAATGGCGCAGGTATATGCTAAACTGAAACATGCTGAAACCATCGGCCAGCAGCTTCTTGCGAAAGTCCGCGTATATCTTCCTGTCTTTTTTTGTTTCTGTAGGCAGGTCAAAAAAAACAAGCACCCACATTATTCTGTATGCGTTTAGTCTCTCGGCCTTCATGGCATTTGCGGATAAAGTATTTTCCTTCCCTCCCCCGTGTAGCACTTCGCCAGGCTTGCCGCCGTGCGCTGCATGGCCACCATCAGCGGACTTTTCTCCTCATCCAACAACACATCAGCCGTGTTAAGGTTTAGCAACTGCACCTTAAAGTCGCGGGTAAGCGTGTCCACTGCCGATGTGTTGTCAATAATGCCCCTTACAACCACGTCGCAAAAAGGGCGGTACGGCTCCATAATGTCGTCCGCAAGGCAGTAGGCGTTGTAGCGGTTGCGGTGGAATATGCCCAGTGTGGGCAGCAGCCCCGCGCCCGTAAGCGCCCGCGCCATGCCCGCCCGCAAAATGGCGTAGCCATAGTTTAGCAGGTTGTTGGGCGGCGGCCCTTCCCGCTTGCGAAAAAACTGCCACGCCTCCGGAAAAAGGTTGCCCCAGTAATAGCCGGCCGCCTTGGCCTCGTTATTGTCTGTGTCGCCGCTTTTAACCGCCTGCGCAAGGTTGGCAAGGTAATGGTGCGGTATGTTCCATTTTTGCAGCACGCTTGCCTGATTGGTTATTTTGGCCTTTACCGTTTGCTGCCACAATTGTTTTTTTAGTGGGTCGGTCGCCTCCACCTGTGCGCGAAAGCGCTCGCTTTGCAGCGTGTTGCCCTCCAGGGGCAGCAGCATGCCGCTGGGGTGGTGCGTGTCGTTACAGGTAATAACCCCCGTGTTGTTTGCCACCAGCCTGTCAAGCAGGTAGTGGCTAATGGTTATTTGCTGATGCTCCAGCACCAGCATCCCAATGTCTTCAATCGGCACCGTTTTTTCAGGTATCGTTTCATAACCCTTCACATGGTCATAGCAAACCACCAACTGCTCGTTGCGGCACTTAAGGTGGCAGGGGTTTTCTATGCAAAGGGTTCGTTTAATCATTGGTTATATTTTAAATCCAATAAATTTCCCCATTTGGTTTTAATTCAAAATTTTTGCCTTCAATGGCAAAATTGAAGGCTGCTTTGGAAAGCCTTAACTTTGGTACAATAAGAGAAAAGTTTAATGCTGATGCCCCAACATCTGCAAGACCTAAACTTTTCATTTTTGCTTTTAATTTATCTTCTGGCATCGCGTTAAGATGATGTTTGAATGAAATTCTACCATCTTCAAATTTTGTTATAAGATATAATCGTTCGCTTAGTTCTGCCGGATTTAGTTGTTGAAGTTCCAGCATATCATTTTCATAAAATAATACTTTTTGACCAAGCTTTAATACAGAGTAAAGCGGTATTATATAGGTACTTTTCCTAATATTTTTTTCGATATTTTTCAAGACGGCATGGTCTAAGCTCTGTTCTTTTGTTTTCGAAATATCTAAAATTGAATAAGGCTCAATTTCTCTAATTAGCTCACCGCCAATTATTGCCTGGTAAAAGGCGCAGATAGTTGTTTCTCCATTTTGGGCATATATATATTTTTTATGTTGTTGTTGTGAAATAAATGACCTTATTGGCTTTATAACTGCGGGGTTGTTGATGTAGCCACCACCGCCGCCTTTAACCTTACAACGTATATGTCTTAAAGGAGCAATTGGATTACCGTTTTTATCTTTTTCTTTTCCAAATGCATAGATGTTTTGCATCGCCTGCGCAAATGTTTTACCCAGCTCTATTCTGTTATAAACTTCTCTTTTCAAATATTGTTTTAAGTTGGGGTCAATTATTGCCTCAAAATCGTCGAATTTTTCAAAATCAGTAATCAATGTTTTTGTAACTATAAAAATATTATCGCCCCGCTTTTCATTTTTTTCAAAAATGAAACTCCCCTTGCCGTCTGAAGAAGGAATAAATTTATCATTTTGGTGTAAGTATTGAGGTTGCTTAATCGCGCCAAAGAAAGTTTCTTTATGTAGCTGCCCCCTTATAGTATCTCCTTTCGCTGTAATTGGAATTTTATTTCCTTCGTTATCTAATTTATAGGTCGACTTGCCATTGACGTTTTTTTCACGTACAAACTGTTGCTTTCCTCTCTTTCTAACATTTTTATAGGTTGGAGTAAGGGTACGATACTGTGGCTGAAAATTTATTAAAGTTTCTTGTTCAATTATTTTTTTAATGGCCTGTGGATTAAAGTCCGGCCATTGCCTTACTGATTCGTGGTAAGGTAATTTTTTATCGTTGGCGTTATTGTAACGCTCAAGTATTTTGTCTCTTATGGCTGCGGGGGGAATAAGAGTAAGCACAAAGGCATCTATAGCATGGTGCGTATGCATATCTCTGTCTTTTTTTTCTAAGCGTGGTGCTATATTATAGATTTTTCTAAAATCACTGGTAATGTTGCCTTTTTGTACTTCTGCTTTTTTAAACACGGTCTTTAGGTATGGCAAGGCATATTTAGTTACAATTTGGGTGTCTTTAAGTTGGCTATTGCGCCAGCCGGCTTTATACTCCATGCAGGTAAATGTGTCCAATTTTTTCCTCCAGTACTCCAGTTCAAAGTAGTAATAGTGCTTTTGCTGTATACAATGGTCTTTCCTGTCTTTTGTAGATGCTTTCTTTGCTTCATTTCTCCAAAATGAAATTTGATTGGTTAAGTCTTCCGTTCTTTCAGATGTGACCTTACCCTTCCCATCAAACAGGATTTCACCAAACATATTTTTAAGAGTCAAAATAATAGGCGCATAAGTTACACCATTACTCGAATATTCTGCATGGTAGTTTGGGCACTTTGCAGGTATTGTATTTTTTTTTATTTCTCTGTTATATCGCGCATCAGCAATTGTTAAATTTTTTAGCTCATTGTCAAAACTCATACTTGCGGGTATGGTATGCTCCAAGTCATATTTAACATCGTCAAATAAATCGCACAGGTTTATGGTTTGTCCTGTATACAAGCAGCGCATTTCCTGTTCTTTCCAAAGCCTTATTTTATCAATAAGGGTTTTATCGTCCCTGTTATGGCCTGTTTTGCATTCAGTATTAATTTCATCTATTATTTTTTTGAACTCATCATTTTGCTTTTCCCTTTCCCGCTGCCATTTTTCAATAGCTTTTCTTTTATTTGCGTCATTTAACTCGCGCGCAATTTCCACAACAATTCTTGTATCCTCATCAATCTTGCCAGTTTCAAGTAGATGATTTAAAAGTGCACGCAATTTGTGTAGTGTTTTTAAAGCCATGGGATTTTTAAACCCATTGCCAATGGGCTGAGGACTACCTAAAATTGGTATCCCATTTTTTATCGTGGCTTCATCGTAAGTTTCCTGTTCTGACGGGTGCCACAAATATTTCTTATTTTCTTCTAGTACGTTGTAGGCGTCTTTAAGGTAATTAAACAGTTGGTCGTGTAACCGTTCAGTTTTTTCATATACTTTTTTATTACCTGAAACCCGATAAGACCTTAAAAACCCTAAATACCCTTGCGACACCCTTTTTAAACAGGCTTCTTTTTCTTGAGCACTTTTTTCCGCCCATGTTTCACTTCCATAAAATGCTGCCAACTTTTCTTCAATCTCTTTTTCTTCTGTAGAAGCAAACTGGTAATTTGCATCAGAGGTAAATGGTAAATCACTATTAATTTTGTCACTTATTAGGCTATTAATAATACCACCTAGTTGCTTTTTAGTATCACTTTTCTTTTTTATGTCCTGAAAAATTGAAGAGAAGTGGTTGGTAAAGTCTTCAGAAACAGTCTTTTCTCCAAATACTTTGGGCAGGTTGGCCAGGTAAACTGCATGGCTATAAATCTCGCCTTTATATAAATAGGGAAGCATTTTTTTTATAGCAGAAAGACTTAAGGTAGCGTAGCCTTGTTGCAACTTTATTTTTGAAAACTTAATAGCTTTTTCTTCAGTAAGTTCTAGTTTTTTTACAGCGAATTCCAATAATTTTTCTTGTGAATCAAACGTAAATAGGATATGCCAAATATCTTCAATATTGTACTCCTGTTTTTTTGGGATGCCTTTCAGTGCATCATCCCAACCATAGACTTCTTTCCAGTTATCACCTAAAACTTCCTGTAAGCTGTTTAACAGCGCACATGAAATAACCTTGGTATCATCTTCCTTATTTTTACCGCTTCCTTTGGCGTGATGCGAAATTATTTTGCCATTGTATTTTCTAAGCTCTTTATCAATACTGCTTAATTTAAAGTCTCTGGATGATTTATAAAATATCGGATATACTTTAGTCGTTAAAATGTATTGCCTATCTAAATTGTCAGGCAAGCTTATTTTCAAGTTATTTATATCCACCCATGTTCGGTACTCTTCGTAAAAAGGGTGGCTTATGGGGCAGCGCTTTTTGCCTGCCTTTACAAACTTATTGTTTTCTTTCACAGGGGCCTCAAAGGTACAGTAGCCTACAAGCCCTTTTTGGCTACGTAAAGGGCGTTGCCAAATAATAGCTTTTTCAAGCTTTTCATATAATGCATCGTTTATGTTTTGAACCCGGCAAATTTCTTTTAGTTCATCCTGATAATCACTTCTTAGGTTATAACGCTTCCGGACTCGCTCGTTCTGTTGTTTATGTAAGAAATAAAGTGCGGCGCCCAACGTTTTATATTGTCGTATCAATGGCGCTATTTGCTCTACCCCCTTTGTATTGTTTTTTTCACTGCCTTTAAAAATAGCCTTTGCTTCATCGGTGTCCTCGTCGCGCCCCCTAAAGCCCCTTCGCTGTACAAGCTGGTATAAAACCCTGCCAATAATATGCGGATTGTTTTTGAATATATTTGTTATTTTCTCATCTTCATTTACAATAAGCATTCTGAACAGGTAATAGCTCTCGTGTTTGCTGTATCCAAACTCTTCAAAATCCGGCTTTCCATCGTTGTTAAAATCAAAGCGCAGCCAGTTTATAAAAGCTCTACTTTCAGGGTATTTTCTGCCAATGCTCTTTTTATATTTACGCCACTCATCCAACTCACCGATAGTTAAAGGGCACATAGAGCTATGGACTAACGTTTCTAACAATTCCCATTTGCGGTACTTTTCGGCCTGGTAGTTTCTTCGTTTGCTTCTGGCTTCCGTTCTTGCCTTTACCAGGGGCGTTTCTATTCCTTTTACCTCCCCAACGCCTTTTTCGAATGTCAAGACACCTTTATCAGTAATCTGATTTCCTTTTACACTGGTATCTCTGAGCGCCCACCCGATTGAATTAGTTCCCAAATCAAGTCCTAATATCTTTTCCATATGGCAATTAAATTAAAATATTTTAAAAAAAACAGGCAAGCTTTTATTATGAAATTGAAAGCAAATCACAACTCTCCACCTACATATAAAGAATAATATTCTTAACTTTTGGAATCTTGCTTGCCTGAAAATGAAAGAAGTGGCAAGGTTTGGACCCTCGCCCGTCAAACTTTGGACATTCGGCAATTTTCAATCAAAGAAAAATCTCCTTTCATTTTGTACAAAGCTATTGTAGGTGGAGATGAACCATTTTTTTAGTTATCCACACCTGTTAATAAGGGTGAAATCAGTATTGTATTTAACAAGAGTCTCATTAATTTTGTTTTTGAAAGCTTATCACAATAAGGCTATAAGCCGAAGATTATTCTCAAGCCCTGCATCGTTTACGCTCTGTGGGGCTTTTTTATTGGCTTAATGCAAACAATCTCCTCTGCTTCCTCTAACCTAATACTTATTTTCCACATTTGCAAGCCCTCTTGCAAAAATTTTTAGCATGGCGATGCAATCCGGTTTTTATAGCCTCTAAGAAAACTGCTAATTATCCACTCCAAACCACTAACTATTCACTGTTTTTAGCCGCTTTTTGTGCTTTTTGCCCCTGGTTTTTAATAAAAACCGTGCAATTTTGTACGGGTGTTTTTTATTTGACATTGATAAGCAATATTTTACACATAGCAGTAATAAAAATAACTGCCTGTTTGGGGCTGTTTTAGGGGTAAAAACGGGGTTGTTTTTTTAAGAGGGGTAATGCAGTCCATAATCTGTGCCTGCCTGGCCCGATGGTCGGGGCAAAAACCAGCAGCACCCTTGCTCCGCCAAAATACTAATGTCGCTAAAGTCCCTAACGTCTCTTACATCCGCACCTCTGTAACCAGCACCTGCCGGCTGGCAGGACCTGCAACCCTGTATTTTAATGCCCCATCTGCCCAAAATTGCCGAAATTTGCAGTTTAAGTACACTGTACGGTATGGCCTGTCCCAGGCATATCATATAATACCCGTTTTCCCCGCAATCAAAAATGATCAAAAACAATCAGTTTTGCACATTTTTCCACAACACCGGGCTGAAAGCCAATACAGGCAAGGGTTTGAGAGGATGCCATTTTAAGGCAAAAACACGAAAAGTGAAGAATATTTTTATTTTACATGTGTCGCCTGAAAGCCTTTGCTGGCAAGGGTTTTGTACATATTATAAAAAACAATATTCCAGACCTTTTTTGGCTTCTCCTGTCAGGCGAAAGGCTGTAGCCCTTTACTGTAAAGGGTTGCAGCGGTTTTAGCTCCTCAAGTTTTTCGCAAAAAAAAACGCGAAAAGTGTTTAAAGTTTTGGGGGCCTCCAATAACAAGTTCTTTGAAAATGCGGCTCAAGAAAAGGTTGAATAAAACAGCCGGGATGGTAGGTAAAATTATGCCTGAATGCCAAACCCCACCATTGATTATTTGGATTATCCTGCCGACATTTGATGTATAAACCAATAATTATGGAAACGATAGAAATAAAAGAGGCCATGAAAGTGATTTCGGCCAAAAGGGCAATGCTGGACAACTCGTATTTTAATGATGTGTCCATAAAAAATGTAAAAATCATCAATGCAAACCTCAGCGACCTGGAGATTGAGGGCGCGCAATTGGGCGGGGCGTATATACACAACGTGGGCATGCCGCCAAAAGGCCACCCAATGTATAATCCGGATGCAAAGCAACGCCCCCTGCGCTTTGAGGACTGCAATTTGGAGGGTAGCACCATCACCAACTGCGATCTTTCAAACGTAATAATTGATGACTGCAACCTTGCGGGGATGACCATAAACGGTATATTGGTGGAAGATTTGCTGAAGCTGTATAACGAAGCACAGCAGGGGCACCGGGGATAACTAACTTTAAAAGTTAATTATAATACCATTAAACGGCCACTGGAAAAATGAGATGAAGCATAAAAATTGTAGTATTGGGTTTAATTAAAATCCAGTATTGATGACGAGAACACTACTCTGCATTTTATGCCTTGCATACCTATCCGCATCTGCCCAAACCGACAGCCTCATCCATGGAAAAATCCCTATTGATGCCTCAAGGTGGTATCAGTTAAACAATGTAAGCGATGGGCTTCAACAACTGTTTGACGGCGACCTGTACACGCGCCCAAACACTGGCTGGGGAAAGATACTAAGCAATTTCGATTCGTACTACCCCTTTCCCGACAGCATGGATGTTACCATAGACAGCATCAAGCTGTTTGACTGGGAGGGCGTTATGGACGAATACCCCGCCAATTTCTTCGCGATAACAGATACCTCATGGCAGCGGATTCATATAGCAACCTTTACGGGAGACAGGTACAATGCCTGGGACGGCCCCAACCCTAACATGCCGGACAGTTTTGCATTGGATACGCCGGTGCAGCATGTGCGTTATTTGGTGTTAAATGCTTGGTACGAATACCCCACCGAAGTGGAATTTTATGGTTCGTACAGGGCGGTATCGCCGCCTTCGCCTGCCACCAAAACGTATGCACCGCTTGCAAACTTTTTTGGCGTAAACGGGTTTGAATGGGATTTTGAAAACCCTGTCAACCCGATGATAATAGACTCTGTAAGGATGAAAGCCGCCAAGAGCTTTACCGCCTTTAGGCATTATATGGATTGGGAAAAGCCGGAGTCGGTGCAAGGCAAGTTCACCTTCGACCCTGTACACAGCGGCGGCTGGAATTACGATACCCTGTATGCAGCTTGTAAGGCAGCAGGCATTACGGTGCTGGCCTGCCTTAAAACGGTGCCCGACTGGTTGTTGGCCTCTTATCCGGGAGACCAGCAGGACGCGGAAAATGTGCCGGTGCCGTATGGCTCGGATTTTTCAGACCCTGCATCCTATGTTGAGCAAGCGAAGGTGGCATTCCAATACGCAGCAAGGTATGGCAGCAACACTGCCGTCAACACCTTGCTGGTTACGGTGGATTCGTCCCAGCGTTGGACGGATGACCAAATAAACGGAGTGAAAATTGGCCTTGGCCTTGTGAAATATATTGAGTGCGACAACGAGCGCGACAAATGGTGGAAAGGCCGCAAGGCTTACCAAACAGGCCGCGAATACGCTGCCAACCTTTCAGCCTTTTACGATGGCAACATGGGTTTACTCGGGCCAGCCGTGGGCGTTAAAAATGCAGACCCCAATATGATGGTGGTGATGAGCGGCCTGGCATCGGCAAACACCGATTATGTTAGGGGTATGGTAGATTGGTGCAAAGAGTTTAGGGGCTACAAGCCGGACGGCACGGTTAATCTTTGCTGGGATGTTATAAACTACCACCTCTACGCAAATGATGCCCGCTACCAGCCCAATAACTGGCCCAGCACGGGTGTTGCGCCGGAGTTGTCGACCAATGATTCTGTTTCCAGCGCCTTTGTGCAGATGGCGCACCAATATGTGGGCGATATGCCGGTTTGGATAACCGAAACAGGTTATGATGTAAACCAAGGCAGCCCCGACAAGGCCATACCGGTTGGCGACAGAACAGCCTTGGAAACCCAAGGGGATTGGATTTTGAGAACCGCACTGCAATATGCTAAATCGGGCATGCAACGCACTTTTTTCTACGAAATGTACGACGACAACCCTTGGAACGGCGGCCCTTATGAAACAAGCGGACTGTTGAATGATGATATGTCCCGCAGACCAGCCGCAGATTTCTTATATCAGGTCAATCAATTGTTTGGCCAGTATGCCTACCAACAAACGCTGAACTGCGATCCGGTAGTTGACAAATACGCCACGGGCAGCCAAACGATGTTTGCCATGTGGGTGCCTTATGAAACAGGTCGCACGGCGGTATACCACCTAAATATTGGCAGTGTTGATACTGCGCTGGTATACAGTTTGCAGGAAGGCAGCGACAGCATGGCATTGACTAAAGTTGCCGCCGTTAATGGCTCGGTAACCATTAATGTTACTGAAACCCCACAATTTGTAGTGCCACAAAATAGTGGAGACAGTTTATTTACCCTCGACGGCTATGCTGGGGACAGCGCAGGGAATTTGCAATGGCAGGTTTCTGCAGACACTACCACACAATATTATGCGGTGGAGAGTAGTATGGATGCGATTAATTTTAAAGAAATTGGAAGGGTGCCATCCGGCAAAAATGCCTCGCCATTTAACGGGTATATGTTTACGGATGAAAAACCTGCAATAGGGGTCAACTACTACCGTTTGCGCAGAGCGGATATTAAGTCGCACATAGCTTATTCGAAAACAATTGCGTTGGATTTTAAACAGCCAATGAGGGCTAGTATATATCCGAATCCGGCTTCAGAGGTTGTTACGGTTATAGGCCTGCCAACTAAGGGATGCCACTTGGCTTTGATAAACAATGAAGGAAAGATATTGGATGAAAGAGTAGTTGCTTCGGAACAATATACATGGAATGTTGGTCGGTATGCAGCAGGCATTTACTACATAAGGGTAAATGCAAATGACAAAAAAGCGAAACTGAGGTTTGTGAAAACAAAATAATAGAAGGATTGGCCTTGCAACAACAAAGCCGTCCTAAAGGGGCGGCTTTTTGTTTACAAGTTACGAGATATATAAGTTGACGAATGTTTGAAATGATCATAAATAAATATCGAAGGTTCGCTAACTTCAGTTATGGAAAATGGGGAAGTGACGAATTAACCTCCGCCTAAAGCGGGGCTATAAAAATGAAAACTAAAAGATACAGCACCTTTCGATAATATTAAAGCCTTACCAAATGGATCAATCCATCAAACATCTTTTAAAAGAATCACCGGGCTACAAAGTAAACGGCAGCTTGTGGATGGAGTTTGAGGGCGAGCGATTTTTTGGCCCCGGTCGTGTGGAATTGCTAAAACTGGTGGATGAAACAGGCTCGCTAAACAAGGCCGCAAAGCAAATGGGCATGTCGTACAAAAAAGCCTGGGAAATGGTTACTGCCCTTAACACGCAGGCAGCCCGTCCGCTGGTTATTCTTCATACCGGCGGCAAAAAGGGTGGGGGCTCCTCTATCACCCATGAGGCAAAAGAGTTAATAGCCTACCACAGCCAGCTAAGGGCAAGGTTCAAGGCCTTCCTGGAAAGGGAATCAAAACGGATGCTGGCATGATAAGATTTTTATGAGCGTTATATTCTTGTTAACATAACGATTAGCTTTGCATCATTCTATTACTCAAACCAATACAATGATGCTTATGCGAAAACTACTGCCCTTGCTACTGCTTTTAACCGGCTTGTCAAGCTCTAAAAGCCTTTTGGCCCAGGAGGCACCGGCTCCGGTTGTCTACCCCAAGGTTGTGGGTTACCTCAGCTTTATCTTTCCCCTGGTTACCATCAACAAAAATGAAACAACCACCGATTTTACAAAGGCTACTTCCATTGGGTTTCCTATTGGTGTCAATGTTTTGTACAGCAAACACTTTGGGTTTAGCTACGAGTTTACACCCACCATTCAAGCATCGGCGTCGGGCAGCAAAACCAGCAACTTGCTGTTCGACCCAGGGCCAATGTTCCGGTTTAACCATGGTTTTACCATCATCAGCCGCCTAGCCTTTGAAACCCAAGGCCGTTACGGGTTTACACCGGTGTTTAACGAGATTTACCTGCGCACAAAGGCTGTAAATTATTTTGTGGCAGTGTCCGCCCCGTGTAGGTTTGGGAACAGTGCACCGGCATCCATTGGGGGTAGTTTACAAATTGGCTTTATTTTTAATTGATAGCGTGAATGGATGAAGTATGCGGGGCAAATTGGTGAGACCTCGATTAATTTCACTTATCGGTTGTGAAGGGCGATGCAGGCAAACCATCTTTATTATACAGGTTTGCGCCTTCAGGGTTGTCTGCCCATGCGTAACGTACTGTCACAGGGTGTTCAATGGATTCACTCCATACAATCACGTTGTTGCCTTCTATTTTTGCATTGGCCCAAACAAATTTTTTATCGGCACCGGCAATGGAAAAATATTTTAAATCACCGCCGCCTTTTACAGTTAATCCACTGCCGGTGTTTTTAAAGGTTATGGTTATTTTGTTGCCTTCCGTTTTCATCGCCTCGTACAAAGGCCCTGAATAAACGACTTTGTCATCACCGTATGCAACCTTCTGTGCAGCCAATGCGAGCCGTTTGCCGACATCCTCCTTGTCAAGCGGGTGAATATCATTCCATTCGCCAATGTCGTCAATAACGGCCATGCCAGTGCCGGGCACGCTAAGTGTTCTGCGTTGTACATCCCTAAGGGCTGCCCAATTGCTTTCCGAAGGCTGGTCTTTCGCTTCCATAAAATTGGCCAACTGCACATATAAGAATGGAAAATTGCCTTGGTGCCAATGTTTGCGCCAGTCGTTAATAAGCGCAGGAAATAATTTGGAGTATGCGGGCGGGTTAAATGTATTTGCCTCGCCTTGGTACCATATCACGCCTTTAATGCGATAGTTTAGCAAGGGCGCAATCATGCTGTTGTAGAGTCCTTCCGGCTTATATTGAAAAAACGTTGAAGAGCCCAACGGCTCAGTGGAGGCGCCAAGTTTGAATTGCCAATCGCCCTTCAGGTCAATTGTTTGGCCGTTTGCGGTTAAAGTATAGGGCTTGTCCAACACAAAACCGCCCCGGCCTGAGTTATTGATAACCCTTACCACTATGATGTTCTTGCCTGGCTTTAGCAGTCCTGCAGGAAGTTCATATCTTCTTGGCGGGTATTGGTATCCCGTGGTGCCGGACTGTACGCCGTCAACGTACACAATATCCGCATCAACTATGCGGCCAAGCAAAAGCTTTGCGGGCTTGCCGGTCATCTCAATGGGTACATTAATTTCTTTTCTAAACCATACCACGCCGTTTATGCCTTTTAATCCATGGTCAGCCCAATAACCGGGCAAAGGCATCGTTTGCCAGCCAGAGGCATCATAAGTAGTATCGTACCAAGGTTTTGTGTCGTGCAAACCTTTGTCGTTGTCGGTTATGCGTTTATTCCACGCATTTGAAACTGCGTTGTCTGCTTTTTTTACGCTGTCAACATACAGGCTATCTTTGTCTTGTTGTATAATTGTTGCATACGAAGGGAATGATTTTAAAGCATCTTCACTTAACCATGCTTCTGCAGGCGAGCCACCCACGCTTGTTTTTATCAATCCGATGGGGACATGGTATTTTTGAAACAATTCTTTCGCAAAAAAATACGCCACTGCACTAAATGAAAGAATATTTTTTGGATTTACCTCTTCCCATTTTGCAGAAGGCTCATCGTCTTCCTCTTTACTAAAATTATAATGTGTAGGAATATTGAATTGCCTGATTAAAGGATAATTGGCATTGGCAACTTCATCTGGATAACGTTCTTTTACTCTTTCCATTGGCAACTCCATGTTAGACTGGCCGGAGCATACCCAAACATCGCCAATAAGTATGTTGCTTAACTGTATATGATTTGATGCATCAATCTGCATCTCATAAGTGCCACCGGCCTTCATGGCGGGCATGGTTATAAGCCACTTGCCATCACTGGCAGCAGCGCTATTGTATGTTTTATTGTTAAAGCGTAGTGTTATCTTCTCGCACGAAGCAGCCCAGCCCCAAATGTTTATAGGTATGTCGCGTTGCAGCACCATGCCGTCTGTTACAAGGTGTGGTAATTTTACTTGGCTGAAGCAAGTAACTGTATGTACGAGAAAACAAAGAAGTAATCTATATTTTTTGCTAATGATTGGCATATATATTCAAAATTTACTGGCAATTGTTATTCCTCCGTCATTCCTGCGGAGGCAGAAGTCTCCGCCTTATTTAGATGCCGTGATTAAACTGGAGAGATTCCTGCCTTCGCAGGAATGACGGCATAAGCATTTCGCATTTTCATCAGCACCCACTCTATCTCATCAACGTCTCAGGTGGCCCTAAATAGCTTTGTTTTACACCGCCCAAATCAAGCACAATTTTTTGTAACACAACGGCGGGGTCAACATACCAGAATTTCAATACATGCCAGCCTGCTTTTACTTTTGGATGTGTTGATTGGATTGTCCTGATATTGTCAGCCACAGAGTTTTGCCACGCTTTTGCAGAAGCATCTGCAGTTATATTAAGCATCTGCGGTATTTCATCATCAAACGAGATGGCATAATGCAAACCCTTATTATTGAAATCAATAGTGGGAGTGAAGTAGGTATCCACTTTTACACTACCACTATCAAATAAGTATACATTGTATTCGAGATGCGGGCTATTGGGTGATAGTGTGATGCTTTGCGCGGTTACAGGAAAAGTAGTAACGCCATTGCCAGTTTTTGCAATTTGAGGGATGGTCTTCCAAGAAACAGATGAAGAATTTATTGCCTTTGAAAAATCATCTGCATCTATTGAAATACAACCATTGTATTCAATAAAGCTTTTTGCAGTTTGTGGTTTGGAAATGCTTGTATTGTTGACAATCACATAAGCAATCATGCTGTTTTTATCTACGGTTATCGTTATAGGTACATTCAGTTGGCCTGCTGGTGCTTTTTGCCAGTCAACAGCCACCCAAATTCTTTCTTCTGTTGTTATAGTGCCTTTTGTTGAAGATACTTTTATCCACGCATTGCCCGTTTCAATTGTATAAGTAAATGCTTTTTGTCCCTGGTTAAATATTTCGATATGGTGTTTCTCCGGCACATACCTGCTAAATTCAGGTAAAATAGCTTTGTTTGTGCTATTCGGCCACCATTCGTTTGAACCCTCAATGGCAATGCCCACCACAGATGCAGCAGGTGTATCAATTCTTTTTACAACGGGCACCACATCTTTATCCGGCTGCTGCCAGTATGTATAACTTATATGCGTCTGGTCTGCCATGTGATCCCATTTGCCGTTGCTTAATACTTTGTTATAATAATGCGATATCTCAGCATCTTTATTGAATAGAATGTTTACGCTGTCAGCAAGTTGATTGGTCAAAGCCCTGCCCTGTGCGGCATACAGCCTGTTTCTGCCTGTGGTTATATGCAGTTCATTCAAATTGGCACACGCCTCTGCTGGAAACAACACCAACTGATAATAAGCGTCTCTATATTCAGCAGGTATTACAGCATATATTTTCTTTGCTTTTTCAGCCAATGCATTGTAGTCATGCGTAATTGTTTCTGCTTCACGGTAATTGGTAAGGCTGTATGTATCTGGTGACAATAACTCTGGCTTTCTGCGGCTGTTATAGTCACTATATTTTGTGAGTATGTCGCCGATTTCGGCGGCATATTTTTTCCCAAACTGTTGTTCAGCCCAATGCGCTGCATATGTGCTTATGTTGTCGGCAGTCCACGCATTGGTGTTCCATGCATAATCAAGAAAAAATGAAATTGGGTATTCCATAGGCTTTAGGTCGCCCACGTTTACTACCCATATTTTATCAACACCATATTCTTTTGCAAGGTGCATCTGCTCCCATGTTCTGGCGATATTGTTTGTGTTCAGCCATTTATAATTTCTCGGGTCGCCAACATAATCAAAATGATAATAAATGCCATACCCGCCGGCGCGTGGTTTGTCGGTAAGCTTTGGCAGCTTGCGTATGTTGCCCCAGTTGTCGTCGCACAACAATAGGGTTACATCATCTGGCACGCGCATGCCCTTGTCATAATAGTCCTGTACTTCTTTGTACAACGCCCACGATTGCGGCACCGTGGCCGCATCCTTGCCTGTAACATGTTCAATTATTTTCCGCTGGTCGGCAACTATTTTTTCAAGCAATGCAATATTGCTTCCTTCGGTCATGGGCATGTCGCCATCGCCGCGCATGCCAACAGTAACAATGCTTTCGTGTGTGGCCATGTGCTGTATGCCTTTTGTCCAGAAAGCCCTCAACACGGAGTCATTTGTTTGATAATTCCAATCGCCCTTGCCATATCTTTTCCATTCCTGCTGCGCGCGCATCATAGGCTCGTGGTGCGATGTGCCCATTACAATGCCATATTTGTCAGCAAGCACAGGGTTTAGCGTGTCATCGTCATTAAAGGCGTTGCCCCACATGGCAGGCCACAAATAATTGGCTTTAAGCCGCAACAATAGCTCAAATACTTTTTCATATACGAGATGATTCACGCCTCCGAATTTTTCCCTCGTCCATCCTGAAAACGCGGGTGCTTCGTCATTGATAAATATACCGCGGTATTGCACGGATGGCGGCCCATAAGTATAAGCACCTTTTGCTACATAGATCTCTTGTCTTTTTATTACAGGCACATCAGCCCACCAGTACCAAGGTGAGACACCCATTTGTTGCGACAGTTCAAAAACACCATAAGCAGTGCCGCGCTTATCGCTGCCGACAATCACCAAAGCATTGTCAACACCCGCAAAAGGTTTGCTTACTACTTGTAGTT
>Ga0207091_1118_pt1 | contig 19179 bp, 16 predicted proteins | sample Alteio_BWMinHeat_47_FD_153534 | JGI IMG/M metagenome (GOLD analysis project Ga0207091, IMG submission 153534) | Enriched cells from forest soil in Barre Woods Harvard Forest LTER site, Petersham, Massachusetts, United States -... | ecosystem: Environmental > Terrestrial > Soil > Temperate forest >... | reverse complement strand
TTTATGTTTTGTATAAGGTAAGGATTGCTCAACGTTTCTTCGGCCACCAAATCAACCTCTCTTTTCAGCAAAGCCTCCAATGCATTCGCGAGTGAAAAGTAGTTGTCGGAGTAAGTTTTGAAGTGCATATTTTCAGGGAAGCGGATGATAAAATCCACATCGCTTTTTTCATGCATGGTGCCATTTACCGCGCTGCCAAAGGCATAGGCATGCTCTACACCATAATGGCGCATAATGTCCTGTATTTGCTGTAGATTGTCTGTTATTATATTAGACATGGCGTAAAGTTACCATTTATTGCATTATTTGCCGTTTTGCCTTTCCTCCTCCCATTCCTTCAACAATTTTTTAGTAGCGCGGCTGCGCCATGCCGCAGTCAGTAGCGCAACAAGGTCGGCTGTGGACACTTTATCCAAGGCCACCAGCATGTAGGGATGGTTCTGGTAGTGGTCGGTTATAAAAAAAATATTTTCATCTTTCGTCATCCATATTTCGCGTTCAAAGGTATATACCACCAGCACATCGCCCTCTTCGCGCAACCGTGCAAACAATTTTTTGCCTGCATAAAAGCCGGGTGTTCCATAGCATGTGCCTTCTATGGCACCCGGCAAGGCCAGCGCCGCTTTGCGTACTTTGTCAAGATAGTAAAAGGCATCCAAATTCATAGCAAACCGGCAAGCCGCTGTTTTTATTATAAGCGCAATTTATGGCAAACAGAAATAAGTGATGGGCATAAATAACACCTGCAGGGCAAACGCATCGTGATTTCCAGAGGTAATTTGTGCTAAGAAGTTGCTGGGCCGTCATGCCTGCGAAGGCAGGCATCTCTCAAAGTGACAGGCGCTCGAATAAAAATATCGTGGTGGTTGTGCGATAAACGAGCCTAATAAACCTTAAAAGTGGCTTTTTTTTATCGTGCTTGTTTAGTTTTAGGAGATGCCTGCCTTCGCAGGCATGACTGCAGCCCATAAATAACACCGGGCCATCACAATATCTTAAGGATTTTTGCGTACAATTGCCCGGCAAATCCAACTCGTAAAAATCATTACTATGCGCAATGTATGGCTTTTGGCGGCGGTGCTTTTATTGGCGACCTGTGGTGGAAAGGAAAAAAAACAAGACACCCAATCGTACAAGGACAACAAAAAAAACCTTGCTGAAAAAGAGGCGGGAAGCCCCACCGATTTCTTAAGCATTACTACATCCCACGAAAAGAGAACGCTTTTTGGCCTTGGCAGGCAAACCATCACCAAGGGCGAGGTCAGCAACAACGCCACTGTATGCTCCTATAAAGACGTGCGTATAAAAATGCTTTGTTACGACAAGCTCGGCAACAGGATAGAAGAACATGAAGATATAATGGACGACATTATCGCGCCGGGGCAAACCGCCAATTTCAGAACACAGTACAAATTGCCAAAAGAAACAGACAGCGTCGCACTTTCTGTTATGAGCGCGACACCGCTTTCGCCGGAGGATAAGAAGTAGCTTTTATACAAACTTGAAGCTGTCGCCGTCAAAAAGACCCAAGTCGCTTAGTTTAAGGTGCGGTATCACCAACAACGCCATAAAGCTTAGCGTCATAAATGGTGCCGACAACCGGCTTCCAAGCCCCTTTGCCATGGCATCAATAGCGGTGTACTCATTTGCTACTCCATAGCCATCCCTGCCGCTCATAAGCCCCGCAACGGGCAATGGAAGGCATTTTTCATCGCCCCCATCTACACAGCTAACGCCGCCGCTACAGGCGATAACGGCATTTACCGCCTGCACAATGGAAGCGTCATCGGCACCCACCGCAATAATGTTATGGCTGTCGTGCGCCACCGAGGAGGCGATCGCCCCATGTTTCAGCCCAAAATTCTTTACAAAAGCCTTTGCAACTGGGGCTTTGTTATATCGGTTTACCACAACCATTTTTAAAATATCCCTTTCTGTGTCGCTCAGCAGTTCACCGTTTGTTACAACAACATCTTCCTCCAGCTTGTTGGTGATAAGTTGCCCGTCAAGCGCCTCAATAACCAACAGTTTCTCTTCCCGTTTGAATATAGTTTTTATATCGTCCTCTTCAATAGGCAGGCAGTTAAATCGGTTGATTGCAGTTACGGGAACAGACTGTATCAGCGATGTGCCATTCTCCGCAACCAGCCTGCCATTTATGTATGTTTGCGAAACGCGAAAATCCTGAAGGTTGTCTACCACCACAAAGTCGGCATCGTCACCCTGTCTTAGCAAGCCCACATCAAGCTTATAGTGCAAAACAGGGTTTACACAGGCCGCCTGTAACACTTTGAAAATATCTATCCCGCGTGCCACAGCCCGCGCGCATAATTGGTTAATATGCCCCGCAACAAGGCTGTCGGGGTGCTTGTCGTCGCTGCAAAACATAATGCGGTCTGGGTAATCATTCAACAGGTCAATCAATGCCTCAAAGTTTTTGGCGGCGCTGCCTTCCCGTATTATTATTTTCATGCCATAGCCAAGTTTGTCCAGCGCCTCCTCCTTTGTAAAACACTCGTGGTCGGTGGTTATGCCTGCGTCAATATATTGCTTTGCCTTTTCGCCACGCAGGCCGGGTGCATGCCCGTCAACCGGCTTGTTCAGGGCTTTTGCCGCGGCTATTTTTTTCATCACCTCTTCATCATTAAACAACACACCGGGAAAATTCATCATCTCGCTCAAATACTTTATTTCGTCTTTTTCTAATAGCTTTTGCAAGTCGCCGCTGTCGAGGGCAGCGCCCGCTGTTTCAAAAACAGTGGCAGGCACGCAACTGGGCGCTCCAAAATTGAACTTAAAGGGCACTTGTTTGCCATTTTCAATCATAAACTCCACCCCTTCTATGCCGCACACGTTGGCAATTTCGTGCGGGTCGCTCACGGTGGCCACGGTGCCATGCACCACCGCCAGCCGCGCAAATTCCGATGGCACCAGCATGCTGCTTTCAATATGCACGTGGCTGTCAATAAAACCAGGAAGGATATAGTTTAGTGTTTGGCCGGATAGATGGCCGACTGGGGTGACTGAAGAAATTTTGCCATCCGCTACCTGCACGTCTGCCGGGTAAATTTCTTTTTTAAAAACATCAACAAGATTGCCGGTTATTTTGAAAGATGTACCCATGGGAAAAATTTATATGAAGATAGGTTGTTGGTTGATTTGTTGATTGGCTGGTGAAAGATTGATTAGTTGAGTTGTTGATTGGTTGATTGGTAAGGGAACAGTTGATTGGTAAGTGGGGGTGTTTCATCCTGAAATAGCTTTACACTTTAGGGTGCAGCTTTTGGAAAGTTTAAAAACTTTTCAAAAGCTTTTTAATAAATTTCCGAAGACTTAGGCAATATAAATGTAGCAAAAAATGTAGCAAGGCTGGATTTCAAAACGGGCTGCTGTAGGCAACATAAAAGCATACGGCACAATATCCATATCGGACAGAAATTGACCGATATGGGTATTCGGCCACATACAACAAAGCAATCACAGCCTGTTAAGCTTTTTCATTCAACAAGGCGAAAATGCATCGGCCTTTACCGATTATTCAATACATACGATAAAAAAGCAAGCAGGGTTTTATCTGTGAAAATTTAAGCGTAGAAACCAAACTTTGGCAAGAATTGAGGCGGGATTTTCTCAAAAGACCGAAAGAATGCGGGGCGCATTTATAACACGGCGTGTTTTATAGAACCGAGATATATCTTTCTATTTTTACAATCGTTATATATTTCGAGAAACAAGGAGAGAAGTTACGTTACAAAAACTGCAAAAATTACTTTAAAACACAATATCATGGGGGGTATGCGAATAAAAACTATAACAAAAAAAAATCCTGCAAACCAGCAGGATTTGATTGGTAGTGTTCACCATTCAAATTCCAGTCTCCAAACGGTATACGCCGGATTATGTGGTAATTCAAAGGATTTCAGATTGGATTTTAAAACGGGATAATGCCCTTGCATTATTTGATATGTTAAAATAACATGATAAATAATTCTTGGAGAAATTATTCAGACTTTCAAATATCCCAATCGGACACGGGACGGCTTTTGTGAGTATTTAAAGTTCATTTTATTCCGTTACTAAGGCGCTTTTAATCTTTCAATAAGTCAGGCCTTTTTTCCTTTGTTCTCTGTTCAGATTTTTCCTGCCGCCATTCGTCTATTATCTTGGGGTCGCCGCTTAATAATTCGTTGGGAACTGGCCATCCCCTGAATTCAGCCGGGCGCGTATACACTGGGGGTGCCAACAAGCCATCCTGATAGGAGTCAAAAAGCGCCGAGGTCTCGTCATTCAGCACGCCTGGCAACAACCTTCCGATGGCATCCACCACAACCGCTGCGGCAAGCTCACCACCGCTCAACACATAGTCGCCAATAGATATTTCTTTGGTAATAAAATGATCGCGTATGCGCTGGTCAATCCCCTTGTAGTGGCCGCAAATAATCAACAGGTTTTCCTTTAACGAAAAATTGTTGGCTGTTTTTTGGTCAAACTGGTCGCCGTCGGGGGTCATATAAATTATCTCGTCGTATGCTGTTTGCTGCCGCAGCGTTTCAATAGCATTGGCCAAAGGCTCGCACATCATCACCATTCCCGCACCACCGCCGTACTGGTAATCATCCACCTGGCCATATTTGTTCATGGCCCATTGCCGAAGGTTGTGGGTGCGCACGGTAAGCAGCCCTTTTTCCTGCGCACGCTTCATGATGCTGTGGCTTAAGGGGCTTTCCAGCAATTCGGGCAAAACGGTGATTATGTCAATGGTCATCCTACAATTTTCTTTAGATAATCAGGGTGGAAAGATAATTGTAAAAATAACAAGCGATGCATCTAACCGCGTGTTACCTGAAATGATATTGACTGCCTTTGCCTGTAAACCCCCTTTGCCTCGGTCATTGTTGCGGGCAGCCACTTGGGCCCTTGCTGAATAACCCTTACAGCCTCGGCACCCACTTTTGGGTTTACATAATCAGGGTTTTCAACTTTTACCTCGGTTATGTTGCCGCTTGTATCTACCAGAAAGGAAACAACAACCGTTTCTAGGGAGTCCTTTTGCCCTTTTCTTAGCACAATATTATCTGCCGCTATTTCCGCATGTAGATGGCCTTGTAGATATTTCCTCCACGCAGGGACACCTCCGGGAAACGTTACCTGTATCCGGATTGGATCTACAATAACATTGGCCGTATCGGCTATTGGCGGGTTGCTTTGCGCTTTTGTGGAAATAAAGAATGCAATCGCACAAAGGGTTAAGATTGATTTCATTTGAGTAAATTTTACTGTCGGCCAAAAATAAAAAATCTTTTAAGTAAAGTATGACACGCTTTCTTACCTCAAAAATCAGGGATGTTCGGCTTTGGTTTCTTTTTTGTTTCTTTTTGAAGGCAGTTTTTTACATTTTTTTTATCACGATGATTGAAATTATAGCCATTTGCTACCAAAAAAGCCAGACCAATTGGCTACCAAACGACAAAAAATGTAAGCGATTTCATCTTATTCCATTGACGCTCAATGCGTAATAAATACAGAATGGGTGGGAAGCCTGGTTACAGGGCAAAAAAAAGCCCTGATAAGACTATCGGGGCCGTTGCTAACCTATGAAAAACACCGATGTAAAAGTAATATTAATCTTTTGATACTATTCTGTTACCGCGCTTAAACTCACCTTAAAATAAGATAAAAAAAATGCTTGATCATTTTTCCTTACCGCTTTTCTGCGGGGTATAAAGAAAATAAAAAATTGCTGTTGCTTATAAACGCAAGCTTCTTTCCGTCTGGCGACCAAGATGGCGTGTTTATGGTACCTTGCCCGCCATACAAATAGGCAATAACTTTAGGCTTGCCACCATTGGCAGGCATAAGCCGCAAATAAACATGCTTGTAAAATGGATGGTCACTCGGGCTTACATCGTTGCCAAATGTTATCATCACAATCCATTTGCCGTCAGGCGAAATATGGGGGAACCAGTTGTTCAATCCATCATGGGTTAATTGCTCCTGGCCGCTGCCGTCGGGCTTCATCCGCCATACTTGCATGGTACCCGAGCGCACCGAATTAAAGTAGATATACTTACCGTCGGGCGAATACTCCGGCCCGTCATCCAACCCTGGCGCATCGGTTAGCCTTGTTTCAGTTCCCCCATCGGCGCCTATTCTATAGATATCAAAGTCTTTGTTGCGCTGGCCGGTAAACACGATGTACTTCCCATCCGGCGACCAGCCGTGCATATATGAAGGCCCAGTTGCGGTAATGCGTTTTGGCTCGCCTCCCATTAAAGGCACCGTGTACCCGATGGAGGCACCGCCATCCGTGCTGCTGTGGTTACTTATGGCAAGCATTTTGCCATCAAAGGAAATTACATGGTCGTTATTGTTGTGAGTGGCCGTGCCTGTGTTGAGAACCGCAGGGGTTTTGGTTTTTAGATTGAATGTATACAGCAGCCCGTCGCTGTTATACAACAGTTGCTTGCCATCCGGCATCCAGTTTGGTGCCTGTAGCGAGCGGGATGATTGAAAGATGATGGTGCTGTTATCGGTTGCCACGTCCAAAATCTCCAACTGGCTGCCGAGATAATCCTTGTATGGAACCAACGTTGCTGGCGCGGGTGAAACGATACGCACATTATTAAATGTTGCCTTTTCAGAAACCGTATTGTTATGCGCGCAAACAAACAAGCCAATATACACATCATCACCCAAATTAAGATCCATTTGTTCAGTAGTAAACAGTTCTCCGTTTCTTGCAACAGACATTATATAGGTGTTGCCTTTTCTTTCTAATTGAATTACATCTGTACTATCTGTCTTCGATTGAATTTCTTTTACACTATCTCTGTCGGCCTTCCTGTATTGCAGCGAAACCAAGCCATTGCCATGCACCACCGCACCAATGAATGCAGCAGTTGAATCAAGCGCGGCACGTACCATCCATCCCATCTTCCGGTGTTCTTCAACACCTTTGCCAACAAGTGTGCCGTTAGCACGGAGTATAAAATCGCCTTTTAGTTTTTTATAAACGAAGTGGAATGCATCATGCGTGCCCCAAACATTTCCGCCGGAGCCTTGAACGGCATATTCCTGCAATTTGCCGTTGTACACAGCACTTCCGGGATGGCCTGTGTTGCCTACGTCAGACTGTGCATCAAAAATGCCAAGGGGATAGTCTTGCGCATACGACGCCGTTAATACAAAAGATGCTATAATCAAAAGAGCAAAAATCTTTTTCATGGCAATATGTTTATTGTTAAGCCTTGTTATCAAAGCACTTTAAATATAGACTACAAAAAGATTGGTACCCTTCACTCACTTTTTTTATAGCGTTATTCCGCATATGTAAATGTTGCCGTTTTTCCACCAGTCATTACATCAAAATCACCAGGTTCGGTTACTGTTTTAAGCGCCGCGTTTACAAATGCCAAATCAGTTTTAGTAAGCGTGAAGCTAACCACCTGGCTGTCGCCGGCCTTCAACCATATTTTTTTGAATGCGCGAAGGCGTTGCATGTTGGGGGTTATGCTTGCGTAATGTTCGTGCGTATACAGCTCAACCGTTTGTTTGCCATCCCTTGTGCCTGTATTCTTTATCGTAACGCTTACTGTTATTTTGCCATCGCCCTTCAAAGTTGTCGAGCTGAGTTGTATATCGCCATACTCAAACTTAGTATAACTAAGGCCCCATCCAAATGGGTACAGTGGGTCATAACCGCCCTTGGCATCATCATTAAACACTTCGCGTACATCCTCGGTGGGCTTCCTGTCGTACAATACCATTTCGCCCATGCTGCGCGGGTAACTGAAGGGCAACTTGCCATCTGGGTTATAGTCGCCAAACAACACATCGGCAATGGCATCGGCTGATTTTTTACCGCTCCAGTATGCCATCAAAATACCCTGCATCTTTGGCTCAATGGTGGTAATAATACGCGGCCTTCCTTCGGTTAACACCAGTATCACCGGCTTGCCTGTAGAGGCAGCCGCTTTTGCAAGCGCTAACTGGTCGTCGGCTAGGGCAAGATCCCTTGTATTGCCGGGGCTTTCGGCATATGCGTTTTCTCCAAGGCATAACACAATCACGTCCACATTTGCCGCTGCGGCTTTTAATGCCATAGTGTCAAAGTTGGCGGGGCTTTCAAAACCTTTCGTGGTTATCGTGGTTACATTGCCCGCAGGCAGCTTGTCTGTAATGGATTGCAAAATTGTTTTGCTATCGGCGGGGTACCAAGTTTCATCCTTGCCCTGCCACGTATAGCTCCAGCAGCCATTCAATGCGCTTATACTTTGTGCGGCAGGCCCTGCTATCAATACTTTTTTGTCTTTGGAAAGAGGCAACACATTGTTGCCGTTTTTAAGCAAGGTCATTGCTTCGTGCGCGGCATTCAAGGCAATGGTTTGGTATTCAGCCTTGCCAAAATTTGCCGATGCGGCCGCTTCGGGATAAGCGTTGTCAAACAAACCCACTTTCATTTTTAAACTAAGTATTCTTGTAACCGCATCATCAATGCGGCTCATGGGCACCTCACCAGCTTTAACCGCTTCAAGCAACAGTGTGTAAAAAGAGAAATCATTGGGCACCATGCTCATGTCTATACCTGCGTTAATAGCCATCGCAACCGCATCGCGCGGTGTTTTTGCCACCATGTGCCGGGTGTGCAAGCGTTCAATATCTTCCCAGTCTGTAACTATCAGGCCTTGAAAGCCAAGCTCGCCGCGCAGCACGTCGGTAAGCATATATTTGCTTGCATGCACCGGTGTGCCGTTTATCTCGCCAGAGTTTACCATCAGTGTTGAAGCGCCGGCCTTAACTGCTTCCCTAAACTGTGGCAGGTAATATTCGCGCATTTCAATATCGGGCATATAAATGGGTGTGCGGTCTTTGCCGGTGCGAGAAGCAGAGTAGCCAAGGTAATGCTTCATGCAGCTTGCAACTGCCGTAGGGTTCTTTAGCCCGTCTTCCTCGTATGCCTTAATTACGGCAGTACCAAATGTTTTGCCTATGTATACATCCTCCCCGTATGTTTCGGGAAAGCGCGACCATAATGGCTGGCGACCGCAATCGAGCACCGGCGCAAACTCCCAGCGTACGCCTGATGCGCGAAGTTCCTTGGCGGTAATCTTCGCCCCTTGTACGGCTATCTCCGTGTTGCGCGTCGCGGCCATGGCAATGCTTTGCGGAAACAGCGTTGAATTAAGCGTGTATGTTTGCCCGTGTATGCCATCCAGCCCGTATATAATGGGTATGTTAAGCCTGGTATTTTTTTCCTCGTCCTGTATTTGGGTGATAACCGTGTGCCACTGGTCAACCGATAGTGCATGGCCTGTTACATTTAAAATGGAGCCCACTTTATAATCAACAATTGCCTTGCGCAGTGCAGCAGTGTCAAGCACGCCGTCGGTTTGTGTGCATACCACGCCAAGGGTAACCTGCGTCATCTGGCCCACTTTTTCCTCGAGGGTCATTTTCTTTAGCAACGATTCTATTTTTTGTTTTTCGGCGGCAGACTGTGCGAAGGAGTAACTGATAGTTATAAGTCCCATCAGCAATAAGAAAAGTTGTTTCATGTTTTGGCTCTGTTAGAGGACGTTAAGTTATACATAGTTTATATAGCATGGCATAAGATGCTATTATCTGCAAAATATTCATACAAGTTGGATAAAATAGTATTGAAGGGATGCTTGAATAAATTGCCCTAAAATCGCCTTCTTGGCTTGAAAACATTTGTACATTAGCAATAATTATTTCTCTATGAAACAGGATGATTCGCTTTGGAAAAGTTTATTGGAAGATATTTTTGATGACTTCTTGCCTTTCTTTTTTAAGGGGCAGGCAGCAGATTTTGACCTTGGAAGAGGCTTCGAATTTTTGGATAAAGAATTGGAGCAGATTTTCCCAGCCGAGACGAGTGAAACAGCCCATCCACGCTTTGTTGACAAGCTGGTAAAAGTGTTTACCAAAAGCGGACAAGAAGAATGGATTTTGGTGCATGTTGAAGTGCAGGGTTATAACGACCCCGATTTTTCAAAGCGCATGTTTACCTATTTTTACCGCATACTGGATAAATACAATAAACCTGTTACAAGTATTGCGATTTTTACCGACCCTAACAAAAGCTTCAAACCGGATGAATATCGTTACAGTTTTATGGGTGTTGAGGCCATATTTCGATACAATGTTTATAAGGTAATTGAGCAGGATAAAGATGAACTGATGAGAAGCACCAACCCGTTTGCCATAATAATACTAACGGTTCTTGCGGCATTGCAAAAGGGAAGGCTTGCAGAGGAGGAGATATTGAAATTGAAACTTGAAATTGCCAGGGCGCTTTTTAAGCATGCGGTACCAAAAAGCAAAATTCGCGTATTGCTCAACTTTTTGCGTTATTACATACCCTTGGAAAAGCCAGAAAATGTAGCTAAATTTGAGGAAGAAATTAGTATTATCACCAATAAAAATACTACAACTATGGGCCTCGAAGAATTTTTATTGCAAAGGGCAAGGAAAGAAGTTAGGGAAGAAGTGACAGAAGAAAAAAACACTGCCTTCGTTAAAAGCCTTTTGGCTAATAGCAATTTTGACGATGAAAAGATAGCCGCCGTTGCTGATGTAACGGTTGCTTTTGTACAAAAAGTAAAGGCATTGCAGGGCATAAATTGACTTAGGAATTAGGTTTCATTATTTATCTTGCCGAAAAAACAAATAAGCGTATAGTTTTGTTCTCTAAAATTCCAGTTATGACAAATGTGATTGACATGGAGGCTATAAAAAAATTACCCATAGACGATAGAAGGGGAATTATTGATTTGATTGAGGAAAGTATTGAAATGGAGTGCGAAGAAGAATTTGAGGATGATGATACCCCCGAAACTGAAGAAGAATTGCAGATATTAGAAGAACGACTGGAGCACCATAGAAATAACCCAGAAAAAGCAATCTCCTGGGAAGATTTGAAAAAAGAGCTTTTGGGCAACAAAAAGTAATAATAACCTAATCAAATAATAATCTAATCACATTGACCCGTAACTTAAAAAAATCACCGTGAACCTACTATTTTGTAACGACCCATTTGATTCAAAAGCGGTTGACCCTGACTTCGAAGATGAATTTGTTATTGCACAAACAAATGGCTTTCTTAATCATCTTTGCAGCTTTGAAGTACTGACAAAAGACAAAGACGCCGCAAGTGCCATCAGAAAAATTAAGCCTGCCGACTCCTTACAAAAAGTAATCTACAGAGGTTGGATGCTAAAGCCTGTTGATTATGCATCGCTGTACAATGCTTTGTTGCTAAAAAACTATCAGCTTGTAAATACACCCCGTGAATATCAAAACTGCCATTATCTTCCGGATAGCTATCCCTTTATCAAATCATATACACCAAAAACTATTTGGATTAGGCTGGAAAATGCGCAGATAAAATTTGAGGACGTTTTTGACGCGATTGAAATTTTCGGCGATGCTCCTTTGATTGTAAAGGACTATGTAAAGTCGCAAAAACACTATTGGGATACAGCATGCTATATACCAAAAGCGTCAGACAAAGAAAGAGCAACGTCAGTAATTGAAAGATTTTTGGAATTGCAGGGTGATGATTTGAACGAGGGCATTGTTTTAAGGGAATTTATTGATCTCGCTGATTTAACAACCCACTCTAAAAGCGGCATGCCCCTTAAACAGGAATACCGTTTATTCTACTTAAACGGAAACCTTGTCGGCTGTTATAATTATTGGGAAGAAGGGGATTATCCTCTCGCCGCACAACCACCTCTGGATTTCTTTATCCAAATCGCGCAATCAATCGAAAGCAATTTTTTTACCCTCGACATCGCCAAAACAAAACGAGGCGAATGGATTATTATTGAAACAGGGGACGGCCAGGTTGCTGGCATTCCCGAAAGTGCAGACAAGCAACAGTTTTATAATACCCTAAAAGAAAACTTCTGAGTGTAACAAAACAGGAACGACTCGCATCCCAAATGACCTATTGACCCAATGACCCAATGACCATTATTACCAATCCGGCCTGTCATTCGCTCTATCGGTCAATTGTTTTTTGTCAACGGTTATTTGTTTGCCTATTTGTTTGCCATCTTTATAAGTAACCACTTTTATTTCATTGGCTCCCAAGGGGAAGGTAAGCGGCATGCCATCATATTTATGGGCGTAATTGTCCGCGTTGGTTTCATCAAATGTGTAGTATATGTCGGCACCCGTAACTTCGCAACCAAGCTTTATAAACACGGTGTCGTCCCCGCCTTTTTTAGAAGTTATTACAGCATCATACATGGCTTTTGAATAATTAATGCTTTGGGCATCAAAACGTTTAAACTGTTCCTGTAGCCTGCTTGTAAACCCATCCCAGTTTCGCGTGCTTTTGGGGCTCCACAACACTTCGGCAATGGCAATTGAACGTGGCCATGTCATATATTCCGCATGCCTGAAAGTTGGCACGCTTTCGCTCCACAGATTGGCCTGCCCGCCGAGTATAAGGGACTCGTCCACGCTGTCTGGCACCGGTTCAAAGCTGTATGCTGTTTTGAGCAGCAGTTTTCCATAAGTGGCAGGTTCAACGTTGGGGTCGCCCTGGTAAAGGTCAGTGTAACAAAAACCCCAGGGCGTCATCACCACATGGTGGTTCATTTTGGCGGCGTCTATGCCACCCTGCATGCCTCGCCAGCTCATCACGGTTGCCTCCGGCGCAAGGCCGCCTTCCAGTATCTCGTCCCAGCCAATCAGTTTCTTGCCCTTGCTTTTTAGTATTTGCTCTATCCGTCTAATAAAATAACTCTGCAGTTCGTCTGTGTTCTTCAAATGTTCATCGGCCATGCGCTTTTGGCATTTGGGGCATTTCTCCCAAAAATCTTTGTCCGCCTCGTCGCCGCCAACATGGATGTACGGGTTGGGAAAAAGCTGCGCCAGCTCGGTAAATATTTTATCCAGCATCACATAAACCGAATCGTTGCCTACGCACAGCACATTGTCCTGCTCGCCATAAAAGTTGCTGCCGGGGTTTACATAATAAGGCATTTGCGTGCAGGATAAATTGGGGTACGATGCAATCAACGCCAAGCTATGGGCTGGTATGTCAATTTCGGGCAGAATGGTTATGTTACGGGCTGCGGCGTACTGTAGCATCTCCTTCATGTCGTCCTGTGTATAAAAACCGCCATCAGTGGCGGGTTCACGCCACTGGGGTTGTGGAAACGAGCCAAACCTGCCAGTACGTTTTACCCGCCAGGCACCTACTTGTGTAAGCAGGGGCAGGCTTTTTATTTCAATGCGCCACCCGTTGTCATCGCTTAAATGCAGGTGAAGCGTATTGAATTTAAACGCGGCCATTTCATCAATGTATTTCAACACCTCGACCTTTGTAAAAAAATGGCGGCTTACATCAAGCATAAGTCCACGCCACCCAAAACGGGGGTAATCGGTTATGGCAACGCAAGGTATTTCGACGCTGGTGGCCTTGGGCATATCCGCAGGTACCAATTGAAGCAGTGTTTGCAGGCCGTAAAAAACACCGGCCGCGCTGTTTGCATTCAACGCAATGGTGCTTTTTGTAACAGTAAGTTTGTAGCCTTCGTTGCGGATTGCGACGTCGGCTTGCTTGTTTATAAAAATATTGATGGCCCCGTCTGCAGTTTTTGAAGACAAAAGGCTTACCATAACCTGCGGTGCAAAGCCGTTTTGTGTTTGTAGATGGCTGGCAAACAAGTCTGCTGCTTCTTTAATTGACAAGTCGGTAGAATTGGCGAGCAACTTGCTACTGGCCGACAATACAAAAGAGCCTGGTTGCTCTTTAACGCTTACAGGCTCTGGCAAAATGTGTATGCGGCCATCGCCAGCCAATACAGGCTTACACAGTGATAACAACGCGATTAAGCATAATAATGCTGATAGATTTTTCATTCAGGCAAAGTTTTATCGGCGACAATGAAGGACGAATATAGGGTAATCAAATAATAACAATTCTAATTTAGCACAAATGCAGATGTATTAAAACCACAGCAATAAATTTCCACTCCCCCGCTCTTAGCCTTCAACTACAGTAAAATTTCCGTTAATGTCGCTTGTTCTATGCAGGGGTGAAAAAAGATAATTGGTCCTGGCCATATCGCCATGCACTTCAATATCCGAAAGCAGAATAAGCTCTCCAGTAGCTTCATTAATCCTGTACATCTTATATCCCAGCATTTTCAAAATATCTAAAAGCGCATCCTGTCTTTCCTTTCTATAAATGCCGTTTTTCTTTTCCAGGCTGTACACCGGCAATATTTCCAATACAATAAACGGGCTGTGTTTAATAATGGTTTGTTGCAGCCCTTTTATAACTTCAAGTTCCGCGCCTTCCACATCGGCTTTAATAACTGCAATGCTGTCGCTCAACACTTCAAATATCTCGTCCCCTTTCATCAATGGCACATTTTGCCGTATTTTGTACCGGCTGTTGTTTTCTCTAAAATCCTGAAGTATTGAAGCACCAGCGGCAAAATCATTGTCCGAAATAAGGGTAGTAATTTTATTTTCATAATGCAGCCCCACCGGAAAAATATTGCAGCCTGTGAGCTTGTTCGCATCAATTAATTTTTTTAAATAGTAAAAGCATGAGGGGTTTGGCTCAAAACCAATATATGACAACTGGTTGCTGAAAGACGCAATTTTTAAAAGCGTTTGGCCGTTATTGGCACCAACGTCAACAAACGTGCCTTGGTTTATTTTCAATAGTTTTTCATACAAGTTTACAGCCCATTTTTCCGAAACATTGTATAACTGGTAGCCTACACAGTTAATAACTGGCAATATAAATTTCTTGCCCTTTGCCCGATAGGTGAGCCTAAAGTTAAAATATTTTAATATGCCTGCTTTGTCCAGCCGCTTAAGCAGCCCCGGTATATATTTTCTCACTGTATTTATAAATTAGTCGCAACCAAATGTAGGGCTTTTAAAATCTCAGTAAAAGAAAAGGCAACTGTATCAATAAATCCCCACTATACTCTTCGCGGCTATAAACCCGCTTGTCCAGGCATGCTGAAAATTAAAGCCGCCTGTAACGCCATCCACGTTCATAATTTCGCCGGCAAAGTACAGGTTTGGCACAAGCTTGCTTTGCATGGCATTTGCATCAATCTCCTGTAGCTTTATGCCGCCGCTTGTAACAAATTCTTCTTTGAACGTTGTTTTGCCATTCACGTCAAACACCTGCCCAGTAATGGTTTGAACAAGCTTTTGCTGCTGCTTTGCCGGAAGGTCGGCCCAGCGCAACTCGGGGTTTATGCCGCACTGCTCCAAAAAGTATTGCCATAAACGCGCGGGCAAGCCAAAAGCATTTTTACTGCTTATTTTATGTGCAGCATCCCTGTTGCGCACATGCAATATTTCTTCTTTCAAGGTATGCTCATTAAATGCAGGCAGCCAGTTGATGATTGTGGAAAACTTGTAATTGCAATCAGCCAGCTCTCGCGCAGCCCAGGCAGAAAGCTTCAACACCCCCGGGCCGCTCAAGCCCCAGTGCGTTATCAGCACGGGCCCTGTTTGCTGTAGTTTGGTGCCCGCAATTTTAACGGTTGCATTCTCTACGCTTACACCCATCAGTTGTGTTATGGTATTGCCCGGCATGTTAAATGTAAATAGGGATGGCACCGGTTCCTCAATGGTATGGCCTGTCTGTGTAAGCCATTCAAACTGGCTTGACTTAGGAAAACCGCCGCAGGCGATACAGAGGAAGTTTGCAGTTAAAAGTGGAAAGTTAAAAGTATGAAGGACAAAATTATTATCTTGCAACTCAACACTTTTAATGTCACACTGAAACAGTATTTCAACCTTGTATTTATTTGCCTCGCGTAAAAGGCAGTCAATAATTGTTTGTGAATTATCGGTTATGGGGAACATCCTGCCATCGGCCTCTGTTTTTAATTGTACGCCCCTTTCTGCAAACCAGTCAACGGTATTTTTGGGGTTAAACCAGTGAAAAGCCTTCTTCAAAAAGTTCAGCCCGCGCGGATAATATTTTACAAGCTCGGCAATATCAAAACATGCATGAGTCACGTTGCACCTGCCGCCACCGCTTACCTTTACTTTGGAGAGTATCTTGTTGCTTTTTTCAACGATGGTCACCCTGAGGTTGGGGTTGAGTCTCGCCGCATTAATTGCGCAAAAAAAACCTGCCGCACCACCGCCGATTACAATCAAGTGCTGCTGATGTTGCATAAAGCAGGGGTTTCAATAGTATTCTAATAACTGGTGTTCAAATTCGGGTTAGTCTTCTCAGCAGCCTCGATAATACTGAAATCTGACAATATCAGCGGCTTGTTCCTCTTTACACAAACATTGTGTTCAAAATGCACAGAGGGCTTGCCATCCCTCGTTCTCACCGTCCACCCATCATCCTCAGTAAACACGTCTTTCTTGCCCATGTTTATCATCGGCTCAATCGCGAGGGTCATGTTTTCTTTCAACTTGGGGCCCGTTCCGCGTTTGCCAAAATTGGGTACCTGCGGGTCTTCGTGCATGCTTCTGCCAACGCCATGGCCCACCAGTTCCCTTACCACGCCGTACCCATGCTTCCTCTCCGTGTACTCCTGAATGGCAAATGCTATGTCACCTACACGGTTGCCCGAGATAGCCTTTTCGGTGCCTTTATACAGGCTGTCTTTCGTCACTCTTACCAATTGCAATACGGCCGGCCCGGGGTTGCCTAAAACAAATGTATAAGCATGCTCGCCCACAAAGCCATTTTTGGTAACGCCAAGGTCAATGGCGATGATGTCGCCTTCTTTCAAAGCCTTGTTGTTTGGAAACCCATGCACTACCACATCGTTTACCGAGGTGCATATATTGTAAGGGTAACCCCTGTAGTTGTAAAACGACGGGATGGCCTTATGGTCGAATATCATCTTTTTGCAAAACTGGTCTAATTGCAGGGTTGTCATCCCCGGCTTCAACATTTTTGCAACCTCGGCAAGTATCGTGCTTACCAGTGTTGCATTCTGCCTCATTATCACTATTTCCGCTTCAGTTTTGTATATTATCATGCCCCCTCCGCCCCCTAAAGGGGGAACCCCAAGCCGTGCAAGTAGTTTCAGCCTCAAATAGTGGCATATCCACGGCGAAGGTTTTATTTATTAATAAAATGGTTTTCAATTGTCGTTATGGTTCATCCCCAAGAAACGCTTTTTATCTTGCAGAATTTCTTTGGGAACCAGCGTCATATCACTGTTTCACCCGCTGTTGCGACGCTCCGTTCAACTGTATAATTTCAATTGAGCAGCCGTTTTGCACCCTATTTTATATCATTCCTGTAAATGTGCTTTGCTTGCCAACAGGCTACCAAAAGGAAATTTAGTCGTTTTTGCCCTCTCCACTTAAAAGGAACCAAATAATACTTACGTTGTATAAGGTTCCCCCTTTAAGTCCAAAGGACTCCTATGGAGGGGCGGAGGGGGTATAAAAAATAACCTGCCGGGTATAGCCCAACAGGTTCGTTTAATTTATTTGAATAGTACATTTTAGTAACTGGCCGGGGTTGAAGCTTGCCTTCCCTGTAGGCGGCCACCTTTCATCAAGCCATCGTATTGCCTCATCAGCAAGTGAGTTTCTATCTGCTGCAAGGTGTCCAATATTACACCCACCATAATCAGCAGGGATGTTCCGCCGAAAAATGTGCTGAACTGTATTGTTACTCCCAACAATTGCGCAAAACCGGGTAAAATACCAACAAGTGAAAGAAACACGGCGCCTGGCAGTGTAATCCGGTCCATGATCGCGCCAATATAATCCGCAGTGGGCTGGCCTGGCTTAACACCGGGTATAAAACCGTTGTTACGTTTCAAGTCTTCACTCATCTGCTTTGGGTTAAATATCAAAGCTGTATAAAGGAATGTAAATGCAATTACCATTACAGCGTAAACAAGCATGTACCATGGATTGCTGTGATCGGAGAAGATTTTCCCGATGCCCCGTGTTGCCGAGCTATAGGAAAACAATGTAGGAAGAAACATGATTGCCTGGGCAAAGATGATTGGCATTACACCCGCGCTGTTAACCTTAAGCGGTAAAAATTGCCTTGCACCGCCAAACTGCCTGTTGCCAACAATTTGCTTGGCATAGTTAACCGGTATTTTTCTTACCCCCTGAACAAGGATGATCAAGCCCATTATAACAGCTATAAGAAATGCCATTTCAACAAGCAATATCAATAACCCGCCGCCGCCTTTGTTACCTTTCGCGCCAATTTCCTGCATAAACGACTCTGGCAAACGGCCAAGGATACCAACCATTATGATAATGGATGTACCGTTACCCAAACCCTTGTCCTGAATTTTTTCACCAAGCCACATTACGAAAAGTGTGCCCGCGGTTAGTATGATAACAGTTGAAGCCAGGAAATACGGAGAATATGCTTCCAAAATAGCCTGGCCATAACTTGTTTTCAAGAAGGTTACATAAGCACCTGCCTGGAAGAATGTTACCAAAACAGTAACGTAGCGGGTCCATTGATTAATTTTTTTACGCCCGCTTTCGCCTTCCTTCTGCACTTTTGCCATTTGGGGAACCAGTATGGTAACCAACTGCATAAAGATAGATGCGGATATGTATGGCATTACACCCAGTGTAAGTATGGATGCGCGGGAAAACGCACCGCCTGCAAAGGCATCCAGCAATCCCAGCATGCTGTTGCTGTTGGTGCTTTGCTTTAACGCACCCAACTGGTTGGGATCAATACCCGGGAGAACGATATGGGTGCCAAACCTGTACACGAATATCAGTGTAAGCGTTACAACAATTTTCCCCCGCAGCTCTTCAATGCTCCAGATATTCTTTAAAGTGTTCAGAAACTTTTTCACAATTACTGTTTGTTTGTGTGATAGCCTTTAAACCAAAACGACGCACCAGTAAGATGCGTCGGGCAAATATCGTGAAATTTTATTTCACAACCTCAATATTTCCCCCAGCGGCCTCGATGGCAGCTTTTGCCTTCTCGCTCACGGCGTTCACCTTAAAAGAAACCTTCGAAGTTATTTCGCCATTACCCAAAATTTTAACCTTGTCGGTCTTGCTTACCAGGCTATGGACGTATAAATTTTCAACAGAAAATTCCTTCAATTCATATTTTTCTACCAGTTGCTCTACTTGCCCAAGGTTAAACACCTTGTACTCAACCCTGCCAAAGTTTTTAAAACCACGCTTGGG
>Ga0207091_1117_pt1 | contig 19223 bp, 20 predicted proteins | sample Alteio_BWMinHeat_47_FD_153534 | JGI IMG/M metagenome (GOLD analysis project Ga0207091, IMG submission 153534) | Enriched cells from forest soil in Barre Woods Harvard Forest LTER site, Petersham, Massachusetts, United States -... | ecosystem: Environmental > Terrestrial > Soil > Temperate forest >... | reverse complement strand
CACCAATAGCGTCGTCTTGTCGTACTGCTGTATTTTGTTCACGAATTTCTTCCTGACCTTAGCCTTGAACATTTTCAGGAGCAAGCTACAGAAGATTTTATGATTGAAATCAGAAACCTGAAAAAAAGCTTTAAGAAGTCAAAAGTCCTGAGTGGAGTCGATCTCGACATCCAAAAGGGCGAAACTCTGGTTATTTTGGGTCGGTCAGGGACTGGAAAAAGCGTTCTGTTAAAACACATCATCGGGATCTCGAAGCCCGATGATGGAACCATCGACATCGATGGAGTTCGCATCTCAGATCTATCAGGTCCGGATCTTTACAAAGTCGTGATCAATATGGGGATGCTCTTTCAGGGGGCGGCTCTTTTTGACTCGATGAATGTCGAAGAAAATATTCGGTTTTTCCTAGATCAACATGGCGATACCGCTACAGGAGAAAAACTTTCTGAGCAAGAGATCCAGGAAAGAGTTGCCAAAGCCCTAGAAATGGTCGGGCTAGCAGGCAATGAGCAAAAAATGCCATCAGAGCTCTCCGGCGGAATGAGAAAACGGGCAGCCTTGGCGAGGCTCATCGTCTACCGGCCATCGATTATTCTCTATGACGAGCCAACCACAGGCCTTGACCCCATTACCTCCATGCAGATCAACGAGCTGATCGTTAAAACCCAGCATGAACTAAAGGCGACAAGCATCGTTGTGACCCATGATATCTTATCGGCTTTCCATGTCGCTGATCGGCTGGCTCTTCTAGATCAAGGAAAAATTATGCATATCGCTGAACCTGAAGCTTTCATGAAAATCGATAATCCTATAATTGAATTCTTAAGGAAGACTATTACTGAAGGACCGCGTAAAATGGGACGAAATGAATAAATCGATTAAGAACTTTTTAATTGGAATCTTTCTGATCACAGGCCTTGGCCTCTTTGCGGGGCTAGTCCTGTTCTTGCGTCCATCCATTGGCGATCAGAAGCAAACCATCTACCTTCGGTTCTCCAACATCAACAAGATCAATGTCGGCACGCGTGTCCTTTTTGCCGGTAAACCTGTCGGAGTCGTTGCCGCTGTCAATGAGATCTCCCATGCGAGGGAAACTCAGCCTAGCGATGAGCTTGGAAGACTCTATTTCTATGAGCTAACCCTAAAAATCGACTCTAAAGTCCATGTCTACAGCACCGACCAAATCACGCTCCAAACATCGGGCCTTCTTGGAGAAAGATCGATTGGAATCACACCGAGAACACCTCCCATTGGAACAACTCCTCAAATGATCTCTGACAAAAGCCCTGTCTATGCCGATTCTGTCGATCCGCTGGAAAATACTTTCAATAGGCTCTCTGACATTGGTGAAAAACTCAACGACACAGCCGACATTGTGAAAACCTGGTTTGAAGACAACGAAGCCAATTTGAGCCTAGCTGTCTCTTCTTTTGGATCGGCCATGACCCAGATCGACACTGTCGGCCGCTCTGTCAATGAACATCAGCTGATCCCTCAGCTCAAAGAAGGGACCGCTGCCATGACAGCCTCTGCACAAAAAATCGACAACGCCCTCTCTCAAATGAATAAAGATGGCGTCTTTGAGAATTTTGGACCTGCAGTTAGCCATATCAAAGACGTCTCTAAATCTCTCGACACCGTCTGCCAGACCTTGGCTGATGGACAAGGCACCTTTGGAAAGCTCTTCAAAGATGAAGATTTCTTCCTGAGAATGACGGCTGTCATGAGCAAAATGGACACACTCATGAACGACGTCAACCACTATGGCGTCCTCTTCCATCTCAATAAAAGCTGGCAAAGAACCCGCGTCAAAAGAGTCTCCGAGCTCAACGCTCTAGAAACAGCCGACTCGTTTAAAAATTACTTCCAAAAAGAGATCGACCAGATCAACACTTCCATGGCACGCCTTTCGATGGTGATCGACCGGTCTCAAGACTCTAAAGTCCAAGAAAGTGCCAAATTCAAAGAGAACTTTTCCGAGCTCATGAGACAAGTGACAGAGATGTCGAACAACCTCCATCTCTATAACGAAAAACTCTACGAGACTCTTCATGAGTAAAGAGCCCTACTCTCAGCTCACGAAAGGGACTTTCATCATCGCCAGCCCCGATATCAACGCTGGAATGTACTTCCGCGGCGTGATCCTCCTCTGCGAGCATGGCCCTTCCGGATCATTTGGCATCCTTGTGAATAAAGTCCTCGATGTCGAGATCCCTGAAGAAGTGATCAATATGAAAGATATCGCCAATCCCCGCGTGCAAGTCCGCGCCGGAGGACCCCTTCAACCCAACCAGATGATGCTCGTCCATTCCAGCAATCAACAGCCTGATCTCACCCTGAAACTCTCCGACGGCATCTATTTAGGCGGCGATCTCCAATTTCTTCAAGAAGCGATGTCCGATCCAAACGGCCCTGCCGTCCGGCTTTGCTTTGGCTATTGCGGCTGGGGCCCTGGCCAGCTCGAACACGAGTTCTTATCTGGCATGTGGTTCATCACTCCCGCATCCGCCCCTCATGTCTTTGAAACCCCTCCAGAGAAACTCTGGCAGACCATCCTGCGCGAAATGGGCGGCAAATACGCCACCCTATCGATGATCCCCGAAGATTTAAGTCTGAATTAGATCTTTTGTCACAAAAAGTGGTATGTTTTTGTGACAAAGCTACTTCTTAAGTCCGTTTTTTTCGCTTTTTCTTGGAAGATTTGATGGGGACTAGAACGTATTTGTACTTGGGTTTGATTTCGACCAGCTTACCTTTACGCATAACCACAAGCGAAGTACCTGAGCGTATAGCAGTTTCCAAGGCCGCTTGGTAAGCCTTTTTCTGAGAATTGATCATCGCTTGCATGATTTCTTTATCATCCATTTCAACCATGAGCAGCTGCCCTCTCTATGAGTTTCCAAACGTTCTTATTTTCAATCTGTAGAGAATATTCTACATTTTTACTAGCTATTATACGAGTCGAATCCTCCTGAGAGTTGTCTAGAATTAGGACAAAATCGGCAAGAGGCAAATAATGTTTTAATAGATTTTTTAGACCCAAATAATACCTTCGACGAACTGTTTCATCTGGAATATGGTGGCCGCCATGAATGACCCTATTATGGCGCAGTATAGCTTACTTATTTACTTAAATGAACATTTGTGGGATACTCAGGTTTAGAAAGGGAGGGTAATTATGTCTACACATACAACACCAAAAACAACCAGAATGTCGATTGATGTGAGATTAAAGGACCACAAGCGAATAAAAATGTTAGCGGCTGCCGAAGGTATTTCCATTAGGGAGTTTGTGATAGAATGTATTGCAGAAAAGATCTATCCAGAGAAAAAGCAACCCAATAAAACTACGCGAAAAGCGATGGAAAGCGCAAGAAAGGGGAAGAGTATCAAAGCCAAAGATTTTGATGAAATTTGCAAAAAAATTGGAATCTAATGCTTGCCCTTTCATATACGACTCAATTTAAGCGAGATCTAAAATTAGCCAGTAAAAGAGGAAAAAAACTCAAAAGCCTTGATGATATTGTCATCCTTCTTCGCGAGGGGAAACCTCTCCCAGCAAAAAACAATAATCATAAGCTTGGTGGAGACTATGCAGATCACTGGGAATGTCATATTGCACCTGATTGGTTATTAATCTACCTTAAATCCAACAAAATGCTAACCCTAGTTCGTACAGGAACTCACGCTGACTTATTTTAGCTTCAAGCTGCCAGACTCTTAGGCGACTTCGGAGACTTTGATTTGGGTGAGTGGAAGCTCAGGGAAAAGGGCCGCGCAGGCCTTGAGGACAGAGTCTCGTTTTTGCTGCATGACGGTGTCAAAATAATCAAGAGCTGAGAGAGCTCGTTGAAACTCTAGCGGAGCAATGGAGCGGTGGCGGATTAAAAGAGCAGGCCCAAAGAAGGCAAAGAGGAAAAAGCTCTTATCTTCTTCTGTCCATAGTTTGGCTGTGCTGATCATCCGGGCAAATCCATAGAATGAGGCTGCCATGGCCGCACCTGTATCGACGCCATCTTTATCGCTAAAGCTCATGACATCGGGGTTGCTGACATCGAGAATTCTTAAGATTAGGAAGAAATAGAGGATTTGGATGAAATCGAGTCTTTCTTTCCGAGAAAGGCCAGGTTTTTGATGAAAAAACTGGGTGTAGACAAAATCAACGAGCCCTTCGACGATCTTCGGAGTGATGAGTTTTTCAGGGTAAAAGAAGCCGCAATCGGTTCCTCCTGTGACTTGTTTAATACAGAGATCGCAGAAATCTTTAGCTTGGAGGACCTCTGCATAGTCGTTGATCTGATGATAAAAGTCGGTATGCATGGCAAGCGTAATGACCTGGAGCGCTTCGGTAAACTCCCCTTCCTTGGCAAGCTCTTCCATAACGGAGCTGCGGGCATGCTCTTTCCACGACGTGCGGTCTTGGAGATTGACATAGAGGTGTTTTCGATTGACCAAAGACCGGAGATACCCTTTGAATTCGGGTGTGATGGAAACTCGATCGATCATCTCTTGATGGATAGGACATGGAAGATGGCTAATCGTCGTATGGGTTGTCTCTGAGGAGAGGTTGAAAATGTGGCTCGGAGGATTTTTCTGAACCAGCGGATCGAACCCTTTTTTCTCTTCTCCGTATCGGAAGATCTTGAGGATTTTCATGAGAGGTCCGCTCGGATATCTGCTAAGCTCAGATCTCAGTGCCGTTTCAATCGACGAGAGCGTTCCCCAGAGAGTCGGAAGTTCAACAGCTGTATTTTCAACGAGATTGCGTATAAAGGAGATGATCTCATGACGAGCGCCGCTGCGTAAAAATAGTGCGTTGCAAAGATAGTGGGTCAATTTCAGGCAGATCGTCTTAAAAGGCGTTAATTCTGAATGGGTTCTCCAGTGATGATACTCTGGCGATTCCATCACTTTTCGGACATACCGCTCAAAATCGGTAAAATAATCCACTGAGGCTTTCCCATGAGAACTATGCATCAGATTCTTGGGATTAGCAGCAAGCATCAGCGCCATTATAGCACAGCTAAGAGAAGCAGGACCTTCTTGCTCCCGATGGTTCAGAGCTTCTTTGTAAAACCTCTCGATCAGGTCGGTCGCTTCTTGTAAAATCTCTTGCGCAGAGACATGCAGATCACGGTCCAGGATCACCTCCATCCGTCTCAACATGTCTTCGCTATCTTTAGACCTCAGGCTGTCATCAAAATTGCCCACCATCCTGATGTGGCGCAGGAGCTGGGGCGTGAAAAAAGGCATTCCATCTTCTTTAGAAATATAAAACAGCTCATATTCGTCATCTTGCTGGACTGTCTCGAGATCTTTGAGGGCCTGTCTTTCGTCGCCCAGCTCTTTCTCTTCCCCTTCCGATTCCCAGCCTTCCGTAGGCTTTTCATGTTTGACGTTGGAAAAGACCTTCGAAAGATAAAATTGTTGCAGCTGCTGAAACTCAGGGATGACTCCTTCCTGAGCATGAGCTCCCTTAAAGAGCTTGGTGTATTTGCCCACTTTATCTACGGCTTCTCCGGCCAGCTCCATCATCGCCTGAATCCCTCGCCTAGTCTGAGGATTGCCGAGTTCCGTCCGTTCTTTTTGGTAAAGGTGTTGGAGATACGATGTGAGAGCTCTAAACGTCTCACGGATAGCATCTTGATTTTCTTGGACCTTAGCTGGATCGGTCCATTCGGTCCCCTCTTTTTTTTCCACATCGAGGTCGGCCAAATGGGAAAGATTGTCGACTGCTTCTAGGACTGTAATCCGACCACGTTTCTTCTTCGCCATAATTTCATTATAATAAATTTAATAATTAAAATTATTAATTAATATAATTAACTTAGGAAAAGATAGTTACAATAATATGAGAAAACAGACCTGAGACTAGAGCAGCCCCAGGCATGGTCAAAACCCAGGCCAAAACGAGTTTTTTGGCTGTTGCCCACTTCACAGCCTTGGAGCCATGGGCAGACCCTACGCCGGTGATGCTCCCTGCAATCATGTGCGTTGAACTAATCGGCATCCCTAAAAAGCTAGCGACCAAGATGACAGAAGAGGCGCTAATTTCCGATGCAAACCCCTGAATCGGTTTGAGCTCTGTAATTTCATAGCCGAGTGTCCTGATGATCCGAAATCCCCCCGTCGCAGTGCCAAGTGCCATCATAACAGCGCAAGATCCAATAACCCAAAGAGGAATCTGTGAGGTTGTGATCACCCCTGCAGCCAGAAGTCCAAGCGTAATGATACCCATGCTTTTTTGTGCATCATTCAGCCCATGAGCTAGAGCCAAGCAGCTAGCTGTAAAGAGCTGTAAATGTTTGAAGATTTTCCGGTCTTTTGTCTTTAGTTTTAAAAGAACATGCATCAGCAAAAAAGCGACGGCAAAGCCGATCAGTGGAGAAAGCACCATTGGAATAATGACCTTGAAGATGACGCCTTTCCAAATCACAATTGCAGAACCTCCATGCACAAGCGCAGCCCCCACTAATCCACCGACAAGGGCATAAGAAGAGCTGCTGGGAATTCCGAAATACCAGGTCAAAAAGTTCCAGAAAATCGCTCCTATCACGGCTGCTAGCACCATCGGTTGCGTCGCATCGGCTGTATCGACAAGACCCGTGGTAATGGTCTGAGCAACACCGCTGACTTGCGTTGCTCCAATAAAATTAAAAAGCGTAGTAATCCCAATAGCAACTACCGGGGTCACAACTTTCGTAGCAATGGAGGTCGCTACCACATTGGCTGCGTCGTGGAACCCATTCGAATAATCAAAAACCAGTCCCAGCACGACGATCAAAATGATGACTTCTATTCCCATGAACCTATCCCAACATTCTAAATATTTGATTTTTGATGCATTTTTTGTCAGATTTCGAGACCGCTTCGCAGGACATACTTGATAAAGTAGGCCAGGTACTCAGCGAGCAAAGTTTTTGCCGTTTGGGCTGACGTGAAAGCTCCGTAGAATCGACGACCGCAGGCTTCGCAAGTTGGTCCGTATTAATGCAATACGAATCAACTTGCGATCGTCGATTATACGAGCTTTGACGCAGCCGAAACGGTAAAAACTTTGCTCGCTGAGTACCAAAAGCGGTCTTGGAATCTGGCGAAAAAGGCGCGCAAAGCGAATGTTTAGAATGTTGAGATAGGTTCATAATTTCTTCATACAGGGCATAGACATTTAACAAAAGGTTCGTTAAATAAAGATTAAATAGACCTCTTTCGAAACTCAGGGTTCGTCGATTTTCTGGATTATTTTGGCCTATTTTTGATTTTTTTAGCAGGGGTCATATCAACATTTCGTATATGACCCCTGCTAAAAAAATCGAAAACTAGGCTCAAAAGAACCAGAAAATCGACAGAACCTGTGTTTCGAAAGAGGTCTAATGGAGAACACTATGCTTAAAGCCTTGGCTATTGCTGCAATTTCACTCTGTATATGCTCAGTCTGGGGTGCAAAAGTTGAAGGAGAGCAAACAACGGGGGTCCGAGTGATTCCCATGAGACCAACTCCTGAGCCTGATGAAGTTGAGGTCCGTTTTGCCTTTCCTTATGAGGGAGAACTTAAAACAGGGAACCCCGTTATCGTACAGCTACGTCTCGAAGCTTTTCCTCTAGGATTTAACAGCGATTTCCCAAGAGCCAGAGAAATCCGTAACAGCGACGAAGGACAATCTCTGCATATCATCGTCGATGGAAAACACCATTTTGATATCAACGAAGCAATCGATGATGTCGCAGAAAATGAAGAGATCGATTTTGACCAGATTATCCAAGCCAAGATTCCTTATCGCCTTTCTGATGGCATCCACATCCTGAGGGCTTTTCCTGTCCGCTCCTTTGGCGAGGCTTTGAAAGGCCCCAAGTCTTTTGCCTCGACGTATTTCTATTATGGAAAAACCGAGCAGAAATCCTCCGTTGACCTGGACAAGCCGTACCTGACCTACAACTGCCCCGAAGGAGAGTTCGAAAGAGACCAGCCGGTCCTCCTCGACTTCTACCTCTCCAATACCCAGCTTTCCAAAGACGGTTACAAAGTCAGGCTCATCATCGATGGAACCGATAAAAGAATCCTCACCGACTGGGCCCCTTACTATATCTACGGCTTGAAAAAGGGATCTCATTCGATCAAGCTTGAACTGCTCGATCCCAGCGGCAAGGTCTTAGCACCCCTTTTCAACGACCTACAACAAACCATCGTTGTCAAGTAGGCACAAAACCAGCCAATGCCGGCGTGCACAAATCGGCTGCTTTGTAAAGATAGGTCTCTTTCTTAGCTCCGCTTTCTAGCTTCTGATTATACTGTTCATACATCCCCAGCTGGCATAATCCAAAACCGACATGGCAGATCCCTTTCAATGCAAGATCTGTTGGAGCATCTAATAGGTTCCATCTATCGACTGTGTAGGCATGAAGTTGATAAACTCCAAAGATCGTTAAGAAAAGGCCAACGCCCAAACGCGATTCTGGAACTTTCCACACAGCGATATTCATCGAATGCGTCAGCGGATCGATGTTCATCTTAGCTCGCTGCACAGTGGCAGAAAAGAAGACTTCAGGCGGCTCTTTTGTCCACTCTCGAAACGACTGCACAATACACTGCCAAAGGCCAACGACCGCGCAATATCCAGCCGCCTTCCATTTGGAATCAGCTGTCGTTATCAGGTAACTGTTAACCAAGAGAGAAATCGGCTCTAGAAAAACAATCATCCTACCGACATGACCTGCCAAAATAGGCATTGACAGGGCAATCTTTCTGAGCGGCTCGCAATGCTGGGCTTTAAAGATCCCCCAGACGATGGTGCAAGCCAGCACTAACCGCGCAGACGAATAAAGAAAATCCCGGGTTTTTTCCTCTGCTCCCCTTTGATCTGAGCCCGTCACAAACACGGCTGGATAAGTGAATACTGTTTTAGCAAACACCAGTAGTGCCATAGACCTCCTAATTTTTTCTTAACATCATACGTAAAGATTTATTTAAGTGCTAGACTAAACCCACCCGTTTCCAGTATCCTAACCCACCAATATGAAACGGCTTCTCCAAATAATTCTGTTTGTGATTTGTTTTGTGATCACCGCCGAGTTTTGTAAAGAGCAAACCGGACGATTTACCATCTTGCGGATCACATCCCATTTAACTCCTCGGCCAGAGTGGGAGACCGCTCCTCTTTCGCTGAAGGAAAAAAAAATCCTCGACCAACCGTACACCTATCTTGACAAAGGCGTCCAATCGTTTGTTTTTGCATCCCAGGACGGCCAGTATGTCATTAAATTTTTCCGTCATGACCACCTCGATGCACCCTTCTGGCTAACCCCCCAGCAAAGGATTAAAAAACAAGCCCAGCTTTGTAAAGAATTTTTAAGTTATAAGCTTGCCTTTGAAAACCTTCGCGAGCAAACAGGCCTAGTCTACCTCCACCTCAACAAAACCAAAGATCTCCACCTGACATTGGACCTTGTCGACAAGCTCGGCATCCACCATCCTCTCCCGCTTGACAACTATGAATTTCTGATTCAAAAAAGAGCCTCGCTCCTCTATACTGCTCTCAACCAAATGATCGATGAAAATAAGATACACGACGCTAAAGAAACCGTTACCAACCTCGTGGAGCTATTAGCTGACATGGGAAAAGCTGGTATCTTCGATAAAGATCCCGATCTGATCACCAACTTTGGAGTCATCGGAACAACACCGATTCAGATCGATGTCGGACGGTTTAGCCCCCGTGAGACAAAACTCGAAAAAGATGAAATCGTCCGGATCACCGACCGCTTGAATCAACACCTAACAACAAGATGCCCTGAGCTCCAAGAGCACCTTAAAACCCAGATAGAAAACTTATGAAATTTAAAACCTGTGCCTATCTCCTTGCTTCGATCGCCACCCTCTTTGGCGCCTATCACCTCTCGATCAAAACAGCCAATAAATTCGTCCTCTCGGAGATCCAATACGACAGACCCCACGATCCCCGCTTTGACACTCGCCCACTCACTACCCTCGAAACCCAAGAAATCGACCAGGCCTTAAGCCAAAACTTCACCTACTTTGGCTGCGGCGGTCAGGCCTACGTCTTTTTCAGCGAAGATGGAAAATACGCCTTAAAATTTTTTAAACAACGGCATTTCCGCGAGCCAACTCACCTCAACTACATCCCCTTCATCAAACGGTACCGTGACCTAAAGTTTGCTAAACGAAGAAAAAAAATCTCCGTCGAATATGGCAGTTATAAGCTCGGCTTTGAACACCTCCCCGAGCTTACCGCCCTCGTCTACGTCCATCTCAACAAAACCACTCATCTCAACAAGAGCATCACCTTCATCGACAAGTTCAAGATCAAACACCTGATCGATCTCGATAAGACCGACTTCATCCTCCAAAGAAAAGCCGAGCTCGTCCATGACAAGATCGACCGCCTCATGGCTGCTGGCGACCTCCAAGGCGCCCAGCATACCATTGATTCTGTCATCGACCTCATTGTCACCCGGTGTAAACTCGGCTATGCCGATAAAGACCCCAACATCGCCACCAACTGCGGCATCCTCGGGGATAAGGCCATCAAAATCGATGTCGGCCGTTTCACTCTCGATCCCAACATGACACTCCCCCTCTTTTACAAACCCGAGCTCTACCACCTCATCAAGCCGTTCCAGCGGAGGCTCTTTGAAAAACACCCCCCTCTCGCAAAGTATCTCGAGGAAAAAGTCAACGACGTGATCATAAATGACTAAATGGTTGAAACGCGGCATCAACTTCACCCTCTTTCTGATCGCCTTCAACACCGTTGAACACTGGTGCCATAAGACAACCAAAGGATTCTTTCTCGAAAGAGTTCAATTCCGAAACGAAACGTCCCGAGCTTCTACTCCTGACCTAGCAACCCTTTCCGCTTTAAACCAGCCGTTCCATTATTTCAATTTCGGCAACCAGTGCTTTGCCTTTGTCTCAGAAGACGGCAAATACATCTTAAAGCTCTTCAAATACGTCCACCATACTCCGCCCCTCTGGACCTCCAAAATCCCCCTCCTCAACCGTTTTAAACCTTTCCGACAAAGCCGGATTGATAAAACCGCCTGGAAAAGAGATCGCGACTTCCAGGGCTACCAGATCGCCTTTGACCATTTACGCACTGAAACCGGACTCCTCGACCTCCATCTCCATCCCACAAACTCCTATCCCACCATCACCCTCTCCGATCCCCTCAACATCGTCCACACCCTGGATCTCAACAATGCCCCTTTCATCCTACAAAAACGGGTCACCCCAGCCTACCAGCAGTTCCTCACTTGGATCCAAAACAAAGAGATCGATAAACTTCAGCAAGGAATCTCCGATCTCATCTCGCTTTGTGCTCTTCGCATCTCCAAAAACATCTTCGATGACGACGTCAATTTCTACTCCAACTGCGGATTTGACGACGACAAGCCCATCATCATCGACCCCGGCCACTTTGTCTTGAGTTCCTCCGAAACCTCCGACCTGCCCAACTTACTTGTCGTGCTCAAAGACTGGTTCTCAGAAAACTACCCACCCATGGTCTCGCATGTTGAAGGCTATAACTAGAACGCTCCTTTTTTTCGCTCTTGCCTACTACTTCTCAGATCTCGCGACATGGGGATTTACCATCGCCAGACTCCGCACCACTCAATCCTTAGGAGCTGTTAGCGGCATCGATCCCCACCCTATTCTCAACCAAAAATTCTACCTCAAGGATCAAGGCGGACAATCGTACGTCTTTATTTCTGCCGATGAAAAATATGTCCTAAAATTCTTCAAAGACATGCCGCGACCCTGGATCCCCTTCAAAAATTACCAGCAAAAAAAACTCGGCAAGCTCATCAGGACACTCAAGGGGTACCAGCTTGCTTTCGATAAACTCAAAGAAGAGACCGGCCTGCTCTATCTCCATCTCTCTCCCACAGAAACAGCACTTCCCACCACGTTAGTCGACAGGATAAGCATCGAGCACCCCATCGACCTCTCCTCCGTCTATTTCGTTCTTCAAAAACGTGCATCCCCCATCTCCACATTTAATCTTGACCAAGTTTCAACACTTCTTCAAAAAAGAGCCGCTTGCCACATTGCCGACCACGATCCTCGCCTCTACGATAATCTCGGATGGATCGATGGCCAGCTCGTCTTCATCGATCCAGGCCGCTTTGTCGAAGACGTAGACGCCTCTTCCGAACTTCCCCAAAAGTTCCTCGATCATTTTCAATGAGAAAATTCCTGCTTGCCCTTTTAATTTTTATCGGCGTTGAAAGATTCTGCTACTTCCAAACCGATGGATTCATCCTTTCTAAAATGGTCCTACAAAATACCCCACCTCCACCCGGTCCATCCGAAACACTCACCTTTATCGGTGCCGGCAAACAGTTCTATGTTTTTGAGACCTCCGACCATCAGCACGTCATCAAGTTCATGAAATTCAGCAGACGCCGTCCCCTTCCCTGGCTTGAAAAGCTCCCCCTTTTCCGCAATAGCCGCTATCTTGCCCAGCGTGCAAAACGGCTCTATGATATCGAATATAGCTCAAAGCTCGCCCTTCAACACCTCTCTTCTGAAGCTGCTTTAGCCTCTTATCAACTCCCCCAAAACCTCATCTTAATTGATAAACTTAACATTGCCCACTCCGTTGACACCGCTCAAACAAAATACATCGTTCAGAAAAAAGCCTCCCCTTTTACAACCTATTTCAATCAAAACCCGCCTCTAGCACAAACCCTCATCTCATCTTACATAAAAACCGTCGCATCGCAGTGCAAAAAAGGAATCTGCAATTTAGATCTCATCGATCGGAATTATGGCGTCGTCGACAATCAGATCATCTTGATGGACATCGGATCGCTTCTTGCAAACCCTAAGCTCCACACACAAGCCGATATTCAACAAGAGATCTTCTTTGAACTCCTCCCCTTACGCCAGTGGCTCCAAAACCATCATGCGCACCATATTTTTTATTTCGATCAAGCACTACGCGAAATCATTTCATCACCTTGAAACAAAATCGCTTGCATTTTTTTGATCATCAATTTTAAAATCGTTTGCATCTTATACCCAAACTATCTTCGGAGGTTAAAATGACTGACAACGCATCCCCATTAGTAGCAAGAGCGCAGGCACCACAAATTCAACAACCGCCTAAAGGTATCATACAAATCATCTACACTCCCGGTTGTTCTCAATTCACCAAAGACAACCTCACGAGAATTTATGATTGCAAAACACACCGTTTTTACTGCGTCTATCTGACTAGTGTCACATTCGTCCGATCGGCTCTTGAAACCCCCGTTATACTGGGCAAGTGGGTCTTTGATGTCGTGACATGGTTTGTTGACATTACAAGCACTCGCTCCGAAGGAAGAAGAATCTTTACGGAAGGACTCATTGAGTCTATCCATTCCGTTAAGACCACCATTGCGCTCCCCTTCTTCGCTATTGGCGGCCTCTTTTCCCCTGATAAAGTTTTTGGCTCGCTTGAAAACATGCCTGAAGTTGAAACCAATGTTAAATTACTCAATGAAAAGGCCAAACTTGCGCGAACACAAGAGGAAACGTATCAAGCTTCACAAAACTGGGTACTTGCTAAAAATGAGCTCGAGAGAACTCAAGCAAAGCTAGCCCAAGCACAAACTGAGTTCGCTACCCTAACCTCAGATATAGAAAATGGCAAAGTTGATGCTGTGAAAGCTGGAGAACTCAGGGAAAGGATTGAGGTCCTCCAAAGAGAAAAAGCTCAAGCTGAAGAGCAGTTGGGACAAGCTTCTGGGCAGCTGAAGAAAGAGCTTGATGACCTTAAAGGAAAAAGAGTACTTGCTGATGCTAAATTAAAAGGGATCTTTACGGAGATTCAAACGCTTACAGTTGATGAATCCGGTTACAAAAAACATCTTACAGAGCTTGAGCAAGAGCGCATAGCAAAACAAGAAGAACTGGAGAAAATCGCAGTAGCTATCGAGGAAGCCACAGGCAAACTCTCTGCGGAAATCGCCGAAAAACAGCGCTTACTTAAGCAAATGGAAGGCAAAAAATCAAAAGCAGAAGAGGCCCATCTTGAAGCCGAAGAAAGTTTGTTACTTGCTCGATATGAGCTTGCTGGAATCGAAAAAGATCTAGTTGAGGCAAGAGCTGTGTATGATGCGTTAGTCCAAGAAATAGAGAAAAAAGAAGAAATAGCTACTGCTAAAGAAGAATCGAGAGCAGAAATCCAGAGGCTTGAAGACTCACTTCTTCGTCTCCGAGGAAAGGAAGAAATAGACTCGGCTACATTACAAGGCATCTCCGAAGAAATCAAAAGACTTGAAAATCAGAAAGAAGAAGACAAGACACGTCACGAAAAACGTCTTGCTAGGTGCAAGAGAGAGCTTTCAACGGCCCAAAGCACACTAGAAAGGACCCAACAATCCCTTGGTGCAACAACAGAAAAGCTCAAAGCTGCCGAGTCTAAACTTAAACAACTTGAGGCCTCCGAACGTGAGCTCATCTCTAAGAAAGAAGCGTTAGGCAATGAAATTAAGAGGCTCGATAAAACAAAAGAAGAGCGCACCGAAGAAGAAAGAGAATTACGAAGACAAAATGAAGAGAAAAAATGTGAACTCGAATCGCTTGGTCAGCAGTATGAACAACTTAAAAAAAATATGACTTCCGAGTTACAGAAGCTCAAGCAACAAAAAGAGGAAAAGGAAAGTGAGTTGGGTCGTTTAAAGAGAGACTATAACGCCCTTGAAGAAAAACATCATAAGCTGTCAGAGCAGGCCAGGGAACTTGAACTTACGACGCTGAATGGCCTCTACACACGACGCGATGAGCTAACAACAGAAACAAATACGCTTAATGAAAAAAAACAAACTCTCGAATCTGAGTTGGCCGGCAAAGAAGAATTAGTGCGCAGTCAAACAGAATCGGCAAAAAAGCTTGAACGTCAAATCGAAGAGCTGAACAAGAGCGTCGCAGAACTGGAAACGCAAGAATATAATCTTAAAGTTGCACTTCCCGATCTTGAACGGTCTAATGAAACCCGGAAATTAAAGCTCCGAAATGAGATTTCGGCTGAGGAAGAAAAACTTAGACAAGCTAAAGATCAAAAGGAAAGCACTCAACAAACACTGGAAACCATACAGAGAGAACTAAACTCTAAGCAAGAAGAAAAAGCATCTCTTGAAAAAGCACTTAAGGAAATTCAAAATGCTATTGCAAAAGCCACTGAGGCTAAGGAAGGAGCTGAAGCAGAGATTGGGCAAGCAATCGCAACTCTCACACAACAACTTAATGTCTTAGGAACAAACTTTACAGAAGCAACAAATAAAGCTACCAAACTCAAAATCTCCAACGAAGAGCTGGAACATGCCATCAAGGCAAAAGAAGACGAATTGGAACATGTTACTTCTGAATTCAAGGAAGTAGAAAAAAAGGTTGAGAATCTCAATACCCAAGACACAACCCTTACATCAAAGGCAGAAGAACTAGGAAATACAATCCAGCAGTTTCAATCGCAAGAGGCGGCTCTAAAAGAACAAAAAACTAAACTCGAAAAAGAGATTCAGTCGTTAAAAGAGTCTGTCGAAGAGAGCTCAAATAAATATCGTGAACTCGAAAATCAAGTGCGTGAAGCAATAGAAAAGAAGGAAGCTGCTGAGAAAGACTATAACAGGCTTACTCAAGATATTGAAGGCGCCAGAAAATGTAAGTCTATAATTGAGAGTGAAATTGAAACTCTTAAATTGAGCGTCGAGGAGCAGAAAACGCTCCAGTCTTCGACTAAAGAAGAAAATGAGCGACTAACGGCACAAGAGCTTGAGCTCGGAACTAGAATCAGCAAGGCTCAGCAACAATTGGCTGAGCTTGAAGAGAGCCAAAATCAGACTAAAGAAACTCACGAAGCTCAAAAAGGCAAGTTTGAACAGCTTAAAACTGAAGCATCTAATTTGGCTACCGAGGTTGAAGAGATTAAGGTCGAGAAAAGATCGCAATTAACTGAGATTGGAATACTCAAAAATGAGAAGGAAACCCTCACTGGTGAAACACAGTCTTTAAAGGAGCAGCAAGAATCCCTTAACAAAGCTATTGAACAAGCTCGACTCGATAAAGAAGCTGCGCATCTGAAATTAGAAGAAGAGACACAAGCCTTCACAAACATGCAACAACAAACACAAGCATTAGCTGCTCAAGCAGAAGCCTACACTAAGCAAAATACAAAATTAGCAGAAAAAAAGCGACAGCTTGAGCTTGATAATTCGGAGCTTGAGCTAAAACTCAAAGCACAGAAGCAACCATCACCTATGAAGAGGTTTCAGTCTCCTGTCCGTAACAATCTATCCGTCGAAGACAAAGAGGTACTAGCAGCAGATTCTCAGCTCAAAAGGACAAATCTGCAGCTTGAGAGCGCGAAAAGGGAGTTAGAGCTAAATCAACAAGCTGTAAGTGAAGGTAAAGCAGAATTGGACAAAATATCTAAAGCAGGCAAAGAATATAAAGAACAACTTCAAGCCGACGTGGACAAACTTAATGCAGTCAAAGAAAGGATCAAAAAAGAAACTAATTTAGAGCGAGAAAAGCGAAAAAAGTATCAAAACGAAGCTCTGCTAGCTATGACAGCAGCTAAAGGACCAAACTTCGTAACTCCTCTCATAACTCCTGTTAAACTCGGGGGGACAACTGGCCAAACTGATAAAAATGCGGACAAAACTTAAAAAATCAAAACAGGAGAAGAAAAAACTCTTCTCCTGTTTCTCCATTAAAGAAGTGATATTCTTTAAAAAATTTCTTTAAAAAACAAACTAAAAATGAGACAAACATTATGACAACTCTGCAAACCCTACCTCTCCTTCCTATCCACCCCTCCTCTCCAACTCCATCTCAGCCAACCGGAAAATGGCGCTGGCTCGTTACTTCTGTTGTCAGTTTCGTCGGGTCAAGCGGTGTGGGCTATATCTCCGTCAAAAGTTTTATCGCTAAAGCTGTTGTTGAGGGTGGAATTTTAGGGGCAGGAAGTTTAGTTTGCGCTGGTGCATGCGTATATTGCGCAATTCGATTTTACAATGCATTGACAACGCGCACCGTTGAGTCAATCACTTCTGTGAATGACGAAATGGATACTACCATGATACTGCGGCCCTTTCACGATCGATTAAGTCGGCTTATTAATCCGAGTGCAGTAAATGGTCTAGAGCTGCGCGTTGAAGACAGAGGACTTCCTGAAGCCATTAACCGACAATTGACAGAGCTCGAAAAATCTCAAACACACCAACTCAAGTCAATCACTGTGATGGATGTGTCATCGGATAACGTTTTATCGCTTCAGACAATTGAAACTCGATTAAAAATAGCTCTCAATGCTGAACCAGAAGACGGGGCTACTGTTCAACAGTCCATCGGTCAACTATTGGCATATCTCGAAGAGATATTACCCAAAATGAACCAACAGCTCCTTGAGCTTCAAGAAGCTATTCAGAATGTCATGCAAAACCGATTCACGCAATCGCAAAACACGACAGGACCCAATTCTCCATCGGCCGATTCTTCCCGTGAAACAGATCTTTTTGCCAGACTTAATGCGTTAGATAAACAACTCAAAAAAGACCAAGTGAGCAGAACTTCTTCCAGACTTTCTTCTGTATACAGTTCGCCTATATCTGGAAATCCCACTCCCGTTCGTGCAAGCACGCGTACAAAGGAGCAACCGCCTCAGTTCAGGATCGATGCAGCTGTCACTGATAGTGATGCCGAAGAAGGAAAATAGCTCACTTATAATGGATTCCAAAAAGGTTGAGGAGAGGTAGGCCGAGTGCTCTGTAAACTTAATTTTTATTGAAATTTCGGCGTCAAAGCAGCTCAAATCGACAATCGCAAGTTGTGACGTATTGAGTCAGAACGTCCTCGCAAAGCGAGGAGCTTGAGTGTCTGTGAGCAGCCCCAAGGGCGGCCAGATTGTCAATGCCTTTCTGGCTTGATTTTATCTCCGTATACATATCCCTCATCCTGCACATCCTGCCGCTTGCGATCCTACTTATCCTGTTTATTTTTAATATATTAACAGGATGAACAGGATCGCAAGCGGCAGGATGTGCAGGATGGGAAAGTACCTTGATGTACATTTTACATTTCTACTGAATCTCTAGGCCAAGCCTTGGGAGTCCACTGGCGAAACCAGTGGTTTACCTATCTCAAAATTAAGTTTACAGAGCACTATCCACGTGACAAAGACCAGGATCATGGCAACGGCAAAGCTGGCTGTGACGACAATTTTTTTCTTTTCTGCATTGGTTTTCCCATACGATAGATTGAGAAGGACTGGTAACGCTGATAAGGGGCTGCAGACGACCAAAAGTGATATGAAATAATTGAAAACATCCGTCAGAGCCATGAATCTATCCCTTAATGATAAAAATTTTGATTTTTGATGTATTTTTTCGCAGATTTTAAAGCCGCTTCGTAGGACATACTTAGGGAAGTAGGCCAAGAAGCGACTTTAGAAGATGCGTAAAAAGACGCAAAAAGCAAACTTTTAGCATTAAGGGATGGATTCATTGCGATAAACCCTCTTATGGTTTAATCTTGTCCATAACAAAACAACGAGTTTTATGAAAAAAAAATTTATTAGGGCTGGTCTTTTATTGGGGGCTTGCTTAATTCCACTAGTTTTGGTTTTCGTATCTTCACAAGACAAAAAAGTCGCTAGAGCTTCGAAGAAACCTGCCGAAAAAGCTTTCGTTATTATTGTCCCTTCTTACAACAACGCAGGCTATTGCGAACAAAATATTCTATCGATCCTTCACCAGCAGTATGAAAATTATCGGGTGATCTTCATCGATGACGCTTCAAATGACGATACGTATGACAAAGTCAAAGCCCTCGTCGACAGATCGCCGAAAAAAGAGAAGGTCACGCTGATCAAGAATACCAAAAATAAAGGATCGCTCAGAAACCTCTATGACGCCATCCATAGTTGCAGTGACCAAGAGATTGTGGTCTGTGTCGACGGCGATGACCAGCTCGCCCAGCCGTATGTGCTTAAAAAACTCAATAAGGTCTATGCCAATGAGAGCATCTGGATGACCTATGGAAACTATCTCGACTACCCCACATACAAACAAAAGCCGCAGCTTTGCCAAAAATTTCCTAAAAGCGTGCTGAGGACGCACAGGTTCAGGCAGTATAAGTGGGTGACCGCCCATCTCCATACATTCTATGCGGGGCTGTTTAAAAAAATATCTCCTGACCATCTGACGAAAGATGGAGA
>Ga0207091_1113_pt1 | contig 19625 bp, 17 predicted proteins | sample Alteio_BWMinHeat_47_FD_153534 | JGI IMG/M metagenome (GOLD analysis project Ga0207091, IMG submission 153534) | Enriched cells from forest soil in Barre Woods Harvard Forest LTER site, Petersham, Massachusetts, United States -... | ecosystem: Environmental > Terrestrial > Soil > Temperate forest >... | reverse complement strand
TGTTTTGTATGTCGCTGATTCAGCAGACAGCTTAGGTAAGCACCCGCTAATGGTAATTGGCGCAGACAGAACAAAAGTTTTTCACTTTGTTATTCCCAAAACATTGATACCAGCAGGCAACCAGGGTTATTTTGTTGCAGTTTCATGTGTGGACAAGGAAAACAACGAAAGTGAAATAAGTAACATTATCGAGTATAAAAAGCCGGTGGTGGTAACTGCAACGCATTAAGGAGAGGGTCAGATAGGCTTACAGCCTCTTCTTAAACCAGCCCGGACGACGACTTTGGTGGCTTATTGCAATTATCCTTATTTCTTTAACCAGTATGTCAATTCTGTAAACGACATCGTATGGAAATCTTTTAGGTGTCGCGGCCCTTGCATCGTCCAAAATAACAGGAGCGAAATAAGGGTTAGTCAAAATTTTAGTTGTCAGTTTATCAAATTCCTCTAAAAATTCAAATCCCAGACCGATTTTCTGTTCCTCATACCAAACAAATATCTCATCAAGGTCTATTTGGGCTTCGCGTTTAACAATAAGTTTAAAACTCATTGTGCAAAATATTTTTTTCGCAATTCAGCCCATTCAGTTCCGTTAGCCGGGTTTGCTTTGTCAAGATTAATTCTTTCTGTAATCAATTCCTTTTTCCATTCCGCAATTGGTTGTGATTCGTCCACCAAAATGCTATCTAACAAATCGCTAGCCAGTTCCCGTCTTTCTTCCAAGGGCAACTTAAGCAATTCCTTCTTTGAATAGGACATGACATTTATTTCCGTAAAGATAAAAAAATAATGCTTTAAATATAGTGCCCATTTGAAATATGAACTGCCGGTGGAAACAAGATATACCGGATTAAAATAACATCAACTGAGGATTGTTATAGGGTTACCCGTTTTTACGCTCGGTATAAGTAAGTGATTTAACAATGATAACTTGCAATTACAGGCTTTCTATTTGAGGCCTGACTATCTCCCAAATCCCTCCAATTTCTTCAATAATGCTTTATTGTTTAAAAATGATTATTAATAAATCATTTTACCTGTTATTTTTGTCGCTCACTAACAAATGCACTAAATGGTTGATGTTATTCTGGGATTGCAATGGGGTGATGAGGGAAAAGGTAAAATAGTTGACTATTTTGCCCCGCAATACGACATTATAGCCCGTTTTCAAGGGGGGCCTAATGCTGGGCATACACTGTATGTTGAAGGAAAGAAAATAGTGCTGCACCAGATACCGTCTGGCATATTCCATCAGAATACCATTAACATTATAGGAAACGGGGTAGTTCTTGATCCGGTAACGCTTAAAAGGGAATGCGATGCTGTTGCAGCGTTTGGTATAGATGTGAAAAAGAACCTTTTCATCGCTCAAAGAACTAATTTAATTGTTCCCACACACCGTGCACTTGACAAAGCTTCCGAGCTGTCGAAAGGGGATGGAAAAATTGGGTCAACATTGAAAGGGATCGGCCCTGCATATATGGACAAAACCGGGCGCAATGCTTTAAGGGTTGGAGACCTTGCCGACAAGAGTTTTATTACGAACTATATTAAATTACGGTTAAAGCACCAGAAGTTGTTGGATAACTTTAATTTTAATGAAGATATTTCTGCCTGGGAGGAAGAGTTTTTTGAGGCATTGGAATTTTTACGCACGTTGAATATTGTTAATGGCGAATATTTTATCAATGATAAAATAAGCAAGGGCAAAAAAGTATTGGCTGAGGGCGCACAGGGCACGATGCTTGATATTGATTTTGGCACATTCCCGTTCGTAACTTCGTCCAGCACCATTTCGGCTGGCGTTTGCACAGGGCTTGGTGTGGCACCGCAAAAGATAAAGGACGTGCTTGGGGTAACCAAAGCCTACTGTACAAGGGTTGGCGGCGGGCCTTTCCCAACTGAGCTTGATAACAGCATCGGCGAGGAATTGCGCAAAACTGGCAATGAATTTGGGGCAACCACGGGCAGGCCGCGCAGGTGCGGGTGGATTGACTTAGTAGCCTTAAAATACACCTGTATGATAAACGGGGTTACGCAGGTGGTTATGACAAAAGCGGATGTGCTGGATGCTTTTGCCGAATTGAATGTGTGCAATTCGTATAATGTGAATGGTGTTGAAAAAGAAGAAGTACCTTTCCAAATGACAAGGGTAAGGCTAAGCCCGGTTTACAAACCTTTTGACGGCTGGAATTGCGATACAACACAAATAAAAGATGCAGCAAAACTGCCGGAAAATATGTCAACTTATATAGATTATATTAATCAGTATATAGGTGCACCCGTTAAGTATGTTTCCAACGGGCCTGGCAGGGAGCAAATAGTAAAAATTCCATAAAAATGGAAATGCGACCGATAGAAAATTTTTTTGTTGATTAAAAAAAACCGTTGAAATTTTACGCAGATAATTTTACTGGTATATGGCAGCAAAATCTGACAAAGACAAGAAACCAACTGGCCGCAAACCTTCAGCGGCAGATGATGCAAAGGCAAAAAAGCCTGATCCTAAATCCAAGAAAGAATTGGATGATGACGATGACGACCTGGACGACGATGATGATGATATAAAGCCCGCAGCAAAGAAAGGGGCAAAAGCAGCGCCTGCAAAGAAGTCAAAAGCCGAAGAGGACGATGACGACGATGACGACGGCCCCGAGGAAGATGAAAAAGATGAATGGGAAAAGGTTGAAGAAGAAGAGGACTGGGATCCCGACTTTGACGAATTCGATATTCCCAAATCCAAAGGTGCGAAACCAGCCACGGGTGGCGGTGTTAAAGCAGGGAAAAAGGGCGAGGACGACGATGAGTTTAAAATTGACGAGGACTTTAAGGAGTTTGATCTTTTTAGCGACAGGGGATTTGATGATGGCGACGACGAAGATTTTTAGCATATTTTCATCTTAACGTGCAAAGAAAAACCGCTACTTTCGTTATACAGGGCGTTTCTACATTTAAGCAACAAATGTTGAATTGGGTTAACCAGTTCAACATTTGTTGTTTTTTGGATAGTTGTAGTTATAAGCACCCATTTCATCACTACGACTGCTTGGTGGGTGCGGGGGCTATACAAATTTTTTCTCCTGTAGGTAATATACTTGCCAAGCTAAACGGCTTTTGTAATAGTCAAGCTGACTGGCTCTTTGGCCATTTTAATTACGACCTGAAAAATGAGATTGAAAACCTTTCGTCGAAAGGGGCTGGTAACATTGGTTTCCCGGAGGCTTTTCTTTTTCAGCCATCCATAGTAATTGAGCTTAAAGGAAGTGCTGCCACTATTTCATCAGTTACTACGCCGCCCGATGAAATATTTGTCCAAATAGCAAATTACCCCCTGCCTGGCGGTAGCATATCTAAAGAAAGCCTGGTGGTTAGGGCGGGGATGGAAAGAGACATTTATGTAGCAAGCATAAGACAAATAAAGGAGCATATAATTCGCGGCGATTGCTACGAATTAAATTTCTGTCAGGAGTTTTTTGCCCAAAACGCCGACATAAACCCCTGCGCAGTATATAACAATCTTGTGCAATTATCCCCCAACCCCTTTTCCTGCTATTATAAACTGGACGACAAATTTTTGATGTGCGCCAGTCCGGAACGGTATATTAAAAAAATGGGTAATGTAATTATTTCCCAGCCCATAAAAGGCACAGCAAAAAGGGATACTGGCAACCCCGTTGCGGATGAGCAATTAAAGGGCACCTTGAAAAACAGCCAAAAGGAGCGGAGTGAAAACGTAATGGTGGTTGATCTTGTGCGCAACGACTTAAGCAGGATATGCAAAGAAGGCACGGTTATCACAGAAGAATTGTTTGGTGTTTACAGTTTTCCGCAGGTGCATCATTTGGTTTCAACGATAAAGGGAGTTTTGACCGAAGGCATCGGGTTGGCAAACATATTGCGGGCATCTTTCCCAATGGGCTCGATGACTGGTGCCCCCAAAAAGCGGGTAATGGACCTGATTGAACTTTATGAGCCTACAAAAAGGGGTATTTTCTCTGGAACAGTTGGATACATAACACCCGACGGCGACTTTGATTTTAACGTCGTAATACGTAGCATTATGTACAATGCGCAAACCCGTTACCTTAACTATCTTGTTGGCAGCGGAATTACATTTTACAGCGACCCTGAGTCAGAATATGAGGAATGTCTAATTAAGGCGGCGGCGATTGAAAAAGTGTTGAAGCAAGGGACTTATTAGGCCGGAAGTTTCTTTTAACAGTAACAATAGGGATTAACATTGAAAGTGCCATGCCTTCTGGCGAACCGGGAATTATAACTATCACCCAAGTGGCCCATTTGACTAACAGTTACTACCACATCTTCAAACAAATCGTAGAAACCTTTATTTTTCGGGGCAAAAAAACGGGCAATTGAATTCATATCAATCCTGATTTTTTGCAAAAGAAACCTTAAATGCCAAACACTACCATTTTTTTGATTATTGTTGTAAAAATTTGATTACGAGATGATAATAAATATTTATTAATTTAATTCATTGTGTTAAATTTCTTAACACTTCACTTTTGCATAATCTCCTGTTAACATTAAGGTAACATTACCGTAACATTAAGGTAATTGCCTAAACATTCCTTTGCAGCGCAAATAACTCCGAAGAGATTTGAAAATCCTCATCACAAAACACATGTTATGACAATGAAAACTAGAACTAAGAAACTGCTGATTGCCATTTTTTCTTTAATTATCTTTTTAAGTGCTGCCAATATGGCAAGTGCGCAATATTTGTGGAATGATACCACGGCTTTTAAAGCCGGCGAAGCCAATTCCGGCAGGTTATGGGGCTATACTTTTGGTGATTTTGCCTACAAGGGGCATAGTGACTCTTTGAACCGCGGCGGAAGTAACCAATACACAGGCATACCACAAAGCAGGACAACCTTCCAATTCCGTCGTATTTATTTGGGCTACGACTATAACATTTCTAAGAAATTCTCAGCTGAACTTTTGTTAGCCGCCGAAGACAACTTTCCCGCAGGCAACCCGCCTTCTTCCTCTGCCGCCAGCGGAGACGAGTTACTCAACAATAAATTGAGCTTTTATATTAAGCTGGCAAACGTTCGTTGGAAGAACATTTGGAAAGGAACCGACCTTATTGTTGGCCAAATAGGAACTCCCGCTTTCCCCGCGCTTAGTGAAAAAGTTTGGAGCTATAGGTCAATAGAAAGAACAGTTGCTGACATACGCCGTACACCTTCTTACGACATGGGTGCAAGCCTGCAAGGAGTTTTTGACCCGGCCACTAAAAATGTTGGGTATAACCTGATGGTTGCAAACGGAAGCAGCGCAAAACCTGAAAGCGATAATTTTAAATGGTTTTATGGTGATATATATGCTTACTTATTTCAAAAGCACATAGTACTTGATTTGTATGCGGATTATGAAAGGCTTAACTGGACATCATCATGGCACCATTCACGCTCGATGGTTAAAGGTTTCATAGCCTGGAACAGTTCTGCTACTGCCAAAACTATGAACCCGGGCACTGGCTACACAATTGGTGTAGAAGGTTTTGTGAATAACCTTAAAAATGACCTTGTAGCAGCAAAAATTTCTGGCGGCAACGATACTTTGACAAATGCGGCTTCAGCCATATCAATGTATATACACGGCGACATCGTACCGGGTAAATTAAGATTTTTTGCGCGCTTGGATTTGTTTAATCCAATGAACAAGGTTGACAATACTACGTATACAGGGTATAAGGGGAACACAGGCAACTATAACGACAACTCATATACCCTTTCTGGAAGCACCTATACAGCCACAGGCGATGAAACCTACAAGCAAACATTTGTTACAGCCGGTTTAGATTTTAAGCCTGCGCCACGCGTGCACTTTATGCCAAACATTTGGTACAACAGCTACAAGTCGCAAATAGGGGGCAATAACCAGGGACATGATGTAGTTTACAGGATTACCTTCTTCTATGCTTTTGGCAAGAACTATGACAATGGCGGATTCTAGATTAGAAATAGTAACCACATAAATAATAAATAATGAAAAAGCTTTCAAAAACCTTTAGACAGAGCCTTGCAGCCGCCGCATTATTAATAGTTGCCGCAGGGGTTCAAACGAAGGTTGCAGCGCAGGACGATAAAACAATTTTGGGTGCAGGCAGTTCGTTTGTTAACCCACTGTTCTCAAAAATGTTTTACGACTACAACCAGAAATTTGGTATCCAGGTAAATTACCAGTCAATTGGTTCTGGCGGTGGTATTAAGGCGCTTACTGACAAAACGGTTGATTTCGGTGCATCGGATGCCCCTTTGAACGCCGAGCAAGCAACAAAAATTGCCGTACCTGTGTTGCACATACCCCAAGCTTCTGGTGCCGTTGTGATAACGTACAATCTTCCGGGTGTAACTGCAAGCCTTAAATTTACCCCTGATGTAATTGCTGATATTTTCCTCGGGAAAATTACTCAATGGAGCGATGCAAGGATAGCTGGCATTAATAAAGGCGTAACCATACCTTCTTTGCCAATTCTGATAGCACATCGTTCTGACGGCAGCGGTACAACAGCCATTTTCACCAATTACCTTGACAAAGTAAGCCCAGATTGGCATACCAAAGTAGGTACCGGTGGTGCTGTAAACTGGCCTGCAGGTGTAGGTGGCAAGGGCAATGAAGGTGTTGCTGGGCTCGTAAAGCAAACACCGGGTGGGATAGGGTACGTTGAGTTGATATATGCTTTAAACAACAAAATGGAGTTTGGGCAAATAAAAAACAAAAAGGGTAAGTTCATTACACCGTCAATTGCGTCAGTAACTGCTGCTGGAAATGTTACTTTGCCGGCTGATTCAAAAATATTTATTACTGATACAGATGCGGCTGATGGTTACCCCATTAGCGGCTTTACTTGGGTAATAATATACCAGGAACAGAACTACAACAGCCGTTCAGCAGAAAGGGCAAACCAGTTGTTAAAATTGATTTGGTGGAACATACATGATGGACAGCAATACACCGCCGCATTATTTTATGCCCCTTTGTCACCAGCCGCAGTAAAAGTTGCGGAAAAAATACTTAAATCGGCTACTTATAATGGCAAGGCTATCTTAAAGTAATATATTTACGGCACACCATTATAAATGATATATAAGCCAAAAGCAATTACATAAACAATTACCCGCACGGTTACAAGCCGTTGCGGGTAATTGCATAATCGCAAGTCATGCCTGAAATAAAACAGTCTAAGAAAACAGCGCATTCACAGGGTCTGGTACGCATGGAAAACTTTTTCAGGCGCAGCCTTATTTTTATCGCGCTTGTAATGGTTGTGCTGGTATTTGGCATTTTTATTACACTAATTATTCAGTCAATACCGTCGTTAAAGGCACTCGGCATCAAATATTTGTGGGGTAAAACTTGGGATCCTGTCAACAATGTGTATGGGGCATTGCCTTTTTTGGTGGGTACGCTGTTAACATCGTTCTTGGCGTTAATTATTTCGATGCCTTTTTCATATGCAATTGCGGTGTATCTCGGAGAATATAAGCCCAAGGGCTGGCTGTCTAATTTTCTAAAAAATACTGTGGACTTGATAGCTGCGGTACCTTCCGTAATTTATGGTTTCTGGGGTTTGCTGGTGCTGGTGCCGGTTGTGCAGCATTGGGAAACCAAGTGGAATGAAAAGAAGGTTGGTGAGTACAGGGAGGTTACAAAAGACAATAACACCTTTACTGTAAATGGCAAAACATTTGTATTGAATACCGATTACTTTCCGCTGGCTTATTCAGGGGCATCGAGCGTACAAGGGAATGTTACCAGCGAGGCTGCGGCCCAACCGGATTCAATAAAGCAAGGCAAACCTTGGCTTTTGGACCTGGCACCCGTAATAACGGCAACCCATAACAATCCGGTTGCCATAAACGATACTATAAAACAGACTGCCGCGCGCTATTCCTTAAAAGGGGCGGGTGCGTTGATTCTTATTAACAGTTCACCCACTGCTGATAATTTGAACTTTAATAAAAAAGACACTACTTCGCTTCTCGATATCCCGGTGGTATATGTTACCGCTGTAGGTAGGAAAAAATCTTTTTCCTCCACAACAGAAATGCCGAATGTAAGCATTGCTGCTGATGTAAATATTGTAGACCCGTATAATGTACTTCCTTATGGCATAGGTATATTTACTTCGTCAATTATACTGGCGATAATGATTATACCGTATGCGGCATCTATGGGCCGGGAGTTGATAAAAATGGTGCCCTCGCCTTTAAAGGAGGGTGCCTATGCCCTGGGCGCAACCCGGTATGAAGTGATAAGGAGCGTAATATTGCCTTATACAAAATCTGGTCTTGCAGCCGGTGTATTGCTTTCGCTTGGCCGCGCGTTAGGCGAAACCATGGCTGTCACGATGGTAATAGGCAATAGCCCGATAATGCCAAAAAGCATATTTTCTCTTGGTCATACCATGGCGAGTGTAATTGCCAACGAGTTTGCCGAAGCTGACCACGCTGTGTATTTGTCTGCCTTGGTTGAGCTTGGGCTGGTGCTGTTTCTGGTAACTGTGGTAATAAACATGATTGGTAAAGGAATAATTAAACGCTTTACAAATGAATAATAAGGTACAAGTAAAAATAAAATACAGGATTGCCAAAAGCCGTAGTTATGAGGGCCTTATTATAGTGCTTGCGTTTTTGGTTACCATACCACTGATAGCTATAATCGGTTATATTTTTAAAGAGGGTGTTACAAAAATTAATTGGGACTTTATAACAAAAGTACCCAAGCCAGCGGGCGAGCAAGGCGGCGGTATTGCCAACGCATTGGTTGGCAGCCTGATTATAGTAGTGCTGGCATCCATCATAGCCATACCTATTGGTATTTTTTGTGGGATTTATCTAAGCGAAAATAAAAAGGGCCGGCTTGCATATTGGAGCCGCCTAAGTGTTGACGTTCTACAGGGCGTTCCGTCCATTGTAATCGGTATTGTTACTTATTTGTGGGTTGTAAAGCCATTAGGCTACTCGGCATATGCCGGTGGCATTGCCCTTGCCATTATGATGCTGCCCATATTAATACGGTCTACTGAAGAAACGCTAAAGCTGCTGCCAGACTCGCTAAAAGAAGCAGGCCTGGCACTTGGCCTGCCATACAACAAAGTTATTATGCGCATTATTGTACCATGTGGCGTAAGTGGCATCATGTCGGGCGTAATACTTTCAATTGCAAGGATAGCGGGCGAAACTGCGCCGCTTATTTTTACGGCATTTGGCAACAACTTCTTTAATGTAAATATAACCAAGCCAATGGCAACGTTGCCTGTGGTGGTATACAAGTATGCCACAGATGCCCAAAACGAGCTGCACGACCTTGCCTGGGGTGCGTCATTAATACTTTTGCTAAGCGTATTATCATTAAATATTATAACCAAGATAGCAACCAAGAGATGGAACATTCAATTATAAGCAGTCGTAATTTTAATGCATGGTTTGGTACCAACCATGTGGTAAAAAATGTAAATATAGATATACCCCGAAACCAGGTTGTGGCAGTAATGGGACCCTCGGGCTGCGGAAAAACAACTTACCTGCGCTGCATTAACCGTATGCATGAGCTGATACCCGGTGCCAGAAGCGAGGGCAAGATGACCATAAACAATGAAGACGTTTATGCCATGCACCCTATATTTGCCCGGCTTAAAATAGGGATGGTTTTCCAGCGGCCAAACCCGTTTCCCAATCTTAGCATTTACGACAATGTAATAGCAGGCTACAAGCTAAACGGCATTAAATTGCCAAAGGCCGAGAAAGACAGGGTTGTTGAGGAATCGCTTAGCAAATCGGCTTTGTGGAATGAAGTCAAAGATTCGCTACATAAAAAAGGCACCTTTCTCTCTGGCGGCCAGCAGCAGCGCCTGTGTATTGCCCGGGCAATTGCCATGGAACCCGAAGTGTTATTGCTTGATGAACCCACATCGGCATTGGATCCCATATCAACTTCCAGCATTGAGGTACTATTGCACGAGTTGAAGAAAAACTTTACACTTATTATTGTTACACACAATATGCAGCAGGCTGCAAGGGTTAGCGATAAAACCGCCTTTTTTTATGTGGGTGAACTGGTTGAGTATGATGAAACCAAAACCATGTTTACCAACCCAAAGGACATCCGTACGCAGAACTATATAACCGGCCGGTTTAGTTAACATTGCATAAGATATTTATTTAATAATTTTGCAGGTATGACACAGTTAGAAATTGAATTGCAGCTTCTTAAAGATGAAGTAAAGAATATGTGGGGGCTCGTAACTTCCCAATTGCTAAAAGCAAGAACATCACTTTTTAATTTTGATAAAGACCTTGCACGGGAAGTTATACTGAAGGAGAAACGGGTGAATGGCTCGGAATTAAAAATTGACAGGGACTGTGAGAATATATTCGCCTTGTATTCACCGGTTGCCATTGATTTGCGGTTTTTGCTTGCGGTGCTAAAGATTAACTCAAACTTAGAGAGAATTGGTGATATAGCAGAAGGCATTGGAAAATATGTACTGGAAGCCGGCGGCCCTTTTACAGATGAAATACTTAAAGCAACCCAATTGGTGGAAATGTACGATGAGGCGATGGCAATGCTGGAAGATACACAAGTTGCCTTTGAAAAGGAAGATACCGTGCTGGCAAGGGGGGTGTTTAAAAAAGACGAATTTCTTGATGCAATCAATATAAGCGCAAACGATTTGATTGAAAGTTACCTTGATGAATATCCAAAAGATTTGGATCATGCCCTGTACATGCTGTCAATCATCAGGAAATTGGAAAGAGTAGGCGACCAATCAAAGAATATCGCTGAAGAAATCATTTTTTATCTGGAAGCCAAGGTATTAAAACACAGCAAAAAGCAATGAGCAGTTTGCATATTCAGGCTTAATTTTACGGCTGTTATATCGATAAACAATGATAGGGCAGCGCAAACAGCCGTCACCAGATTATTCATGCTGGCTATTCCTTTTGTTAAACGCCGGATAGGGAAATATCAGCAGCTACTTGCATAATCTTACATCCTCGTCAATAAGATTGAGACCTTAATCAGCCGCTGGCCAGTTTAACTTGAATAGAAACAGCAATGCTCATCGCCCTTTGCTTGGCAAGCTCTGCTTTGTCTCCTTCAAACAATTCATCCACTGTGGAAACAAAAAGCTGCAACCAACGTTTAAAATGCTCGGGGGTTAAGCGTTCGAGCTTGTTCAAATCTTTATGCATTGCCATCGGGTTGCCGCTGTAATTGCCTGTATAAAAAATTACCCCCTCCCAAAAATTATACATGATGGGCATGTGGCGTGGCCAGTCAACCTTGGCAACATCGTTAAAAATATAACCGATTGAATCATCAGCCCTTACTTTATCGTAAAAGCTGTTTATCAATAATTCAATATCCGCCCTGTTCTCAATATCTTTTCTCATGCATTTTACAATTAGCCCCATTTACCAATCAACTACTCAACATATCAACTCTCTACCTAACTATCACACCCAATTCCTTCCCAACTTTTGTAAAGGCTTCAATCGCCTTGTCCAAATGCCTTGGTTCATGCGCAGCGCTTAATTGCACTCGTATACGCGCAAGCCCTTTGGCCACAACCGGGAAAAAGAAGCCAATAACATAAATGCCCTCATCCAGTAGCTTAGCGGCAAAATTTTGGGCTACCACTGCATCATATAACATAATGGGCACAATTGGGTGGTCGCCTGGTTTTATGTCAAAGCCGGCCTCGGTCATTTTTGCGCGGAAATATTTGGTGTTGTATTCAAGTTTGTCCCGAAGCTCGGTTGTTTCGGTGAGCATATCCAATACTGCTATGGACGCGCCAGCAATGCTTGGTGCAAGCGTATTGCTAAACAAATACGGGCGGGAGCGTTGCCGCAGCATCTCCACAATCTCCTTTCTGCCGCTGGTAAAACCACCGCTGGCACCGCCCAGCGCCTTGCCCAGTGTTCCGGTAATAATGTCAATCCGGCCCATTACGTTGCGGTATTCATGCGTGCCGCGTCCTGTTTTGCCCAAAAACCCCGAAGAATGGCACTCATCAATCATTACAATGGCATCATATTTATCAGCGAGGTCACAAATCTTGTCAAGCTGAGCAATGGTGCCATCCATGCTAAAAGACCCATCTGTGGCAATAATCCTGCTTCTTCGCCCGGCACTTTCCTGTAGCTTTCTTTCCAAGTCCTCCATGTTATTGTGTTCATAACGGAAGCGTTCCGCCTTGCACAGGCGTACCCCGTCAATAATGGAGGCATGGTTAAGCGAATCGCTTATAATAGCGTCCTCAGTACCAAACAAGGGTTCAAACAAGCCACCATTTGCATCAAAAGCAGCCGCATATAAAATAGTGTCCTCCGTGCCGAGGAATACTGCCAATTTGTGCTCTAATTCTTTATGGATATCCTGTGTGCCGCAGATAAAGCGCACGCTGCTCATGCCATAGCCGCGTTCGTCAATAGCCTTATGGGCGGCTGCAATTACCTTCGGGTGCGAAGACAGCCCTAGGTAATTATTGGCGCAAAAATTAAGCACTGTTTTGCCGTTAACTACTATTTCAGGCCCCTGTTCGCTGGTAATAACGCGTTCTTTTTTAAGCAGGCCTGCGGCTTCTATTTCACTTAGTTCTGTCCCTATGCGGTTTACAAAATTTTCATTCATGCGGAAAGCATTTAGAGGACAAAGATAGGCCGGGAAGAGTTTATCCCGTAGGGATCACTTTGTGACAGTTTTCAGTTTGGAGTTTACAGCTTGTAGTTGACTGCCATACCTTGAAGTTTCAAGTAGCGTCAAACTTTTGTAACCACAAACTTTTTCACCAAAGTTTAAATAAATCATACATTTAGGTACGATTGTTTTAAGCCTTATTATCCTCAATAGCAAGTTTGCAGAGGTGGATTTATACGTTAGAATAGCATTTCTGGTGATACAAAATATTCAAGCTCAAACATGTCATATGAGAAAAATCTTGTTTGCAATTATGCTCCATCCTTTCGGGCTTTTTGCGCAAACTGCAGTTGACACAACCAACCTGTGCCGGGGTGACTATTATACTTTGAAACAGGCCATTAAAGTACATAAGCAACTTGCAAAAAAATACCACGATGCTGCCTCTTGGGGAAAAAGGGCGGCCACTATTAGAGCCGGCATTTTAGAGGGTGCCGAGCTAACCCACATGCCCGCCAAAACACCTCTCAAGGTAATTATTACGGGCAGACAAACCGGGGATAATTATACGGTGGAAAACGTTGCCTTTGAAACTTTGCCCGGTTATTACCTTACTGGAAACCTGTATATACCTGCCGATACTGCCAAGCCAACAGCGGGTATTTTATCCCCACACGGCCACTTTTACCATCCTGATGGCCGTTTTCAGCCGGATGAACAAAAATTATGCGCCACACTTGCCCGCATGGGTGCCACGGTATTCGCTTATGACATGCCTGGGTTTGGAGATAGCAAGCAATGCAGCCACGAAATACCCAAGGCCGTTAAACTGCAAACGTGGAACGGCATACGTGCGCTTGATTTTTTACTGTCATTACACTGGGTTGACTCAACTCGCACTGCCGTTACGGGTGCATCGGGCGGCGGCACGCAAACCATTCTTTTAACTGCGGTCGACAACCGGATAAAAGTATCTGCACCCGTAGTCATGGTTTCGGAATATTTTTTTGGCGGTTGCGTTTGCGAAAGCGGCATGCCCATACACAAGCGCCCCCACAGCCAGACCAGCAATGTGGAAATCGCAGCGCTGGCAGCGCCCAGGCCGTTACTACTTGTATCGGACGGAGGAGATTGGACAAAAGAAGTGCCCACAACCGCGTACCCCTACATAAAAAACATATACAGCTACTATGATAAACAACAGGACGTGAAGAATGTACATTTGGCTGAAGAACACCATGATTATGGCCCAAATAAACGATTGGCAGTGTACACTTTTTTTGCGAAATACCTTAAACTGAATATTGCGGCAGTAAGCCACAACGGCATAGTGGATGAAACGAACAGCGATGTTTTTACCCCGCAGCAATTGGCAGTATTTACCAATGACAATCCGCTGCCATACAACGCGGTAGTGGGGGATGAAACAGTAATGGAGTTGTTGCGGTGGTGAAGGAAAAAAACCATAACTATGCGATATTATACCAGCATACTGGCCATACCAATTTTCAGCTTAGGTTGATGGTTTTATTTTCTTTACATTCAATTAATCCTTATATCTTTTCCGCGAAATTGCATCCGTGGACAAAGGCAGTAAATCAATATTAATAATCTCCTCCGAATTCCCACCAAACACTGGTGGCATTGGCAACCATGCGTACAACTTGGCATTGTATCTTGCCAAGGAAGGTTTTGAAGTATCCGTTGTTGCGGATATTATCAACATCAATGACGACGAACTGGCTACATTCCATATATCCTTGTGTTTTAAATTCATGCCCGTGATAAGAAATAGATTTTTGCCAAAAACCTATCTTGACAGGGTATCAAAGGCTCTTGCTGCTGCGCGTAAAAATAGCATCATCATTTGTTCGGGCAAATTTTCATTATGGATGGTGTGCTTCATAAAATTATTTTATCCATTTAAAAAATATATTGCGGTTGTGCATGGCACCGAGCTTGACCTGAAAAAAAGAGCTGCAAAGAAGCTCACTGATTTTTCGTTGGCAAGGTTTAATGCGGTAATTGCGGTTTCTTCTTACAGCGCCTCTTTTTTAAAGGGGGTATTAAAAACCAGGCAGCTGCAATATATTATAGCAAATGGCGTGAATAACGATGAATTTAGTTCATATATTCCCGCAGGCCTAAAAAATTTTGACAACGCAGAAGGAGTTTTGTCTGTTATCACGGTCGGAAGTGTCACTGAAAGAAAAGGCCAGGAGAATGTGATAAGGGCACTGCCCGAGATGCTGAAAATATATCCTGCGCTGCATTATCATATAGCGGGTAAACCAGCTGTTAAAGCCAAACTTTCAAATTTGGCAAAGGCGCTTGGGATAGGCGACCATGTTACTTTTCATGGAACGATGGAAAGAACGGCTCTGTTGCGACTGCTTGGCGGCTGCGCGGTAAAATTTATGCTGAGCAACCACACCCCTGATGGCGATTTTGAGGGTTTTGGTATTGCCATACTGGAAGCAAACGCCCTTGGCATACCGGCAGTAGGCGCCAATTTTGGCGGCATTACAGATGCAGTGGTTGACGGGGTAACCGGGAAATTAACCGATGTAAAAAACCCAATACAAATTGCTTCCGCGCTAAAAGAAATTATTTTGCATTACGATAAGTACTCAGCCAATGCCCTGCATTGGGCGCAGCAGCATGACTGGGGCATATTGATAAGAAAATATACTGCGGTTATTGAGAATTTATAGCAAACGCCAAATAACTACGCTTCTTCGTGCATCATCCTTTTCAATTTCTTAGAGAACACGAATAGCACTGCCGCTGCGATGACTGCCATAAACACAAATAGCATAAAGAAGTCGTACAAGTTGTTAATATGGTACCCCAAAACTGTTTTGTATTCGTACGGTATGCCCAGTTTATTTAATTGGACCGCTATTTCGGGCAACGGTGCAGTTTTGGTTGCAAGGATGGTTGCCAAATCAATACCATGTTCTTTTGCGGCACTTACTTCGGCCGCGCCCGGCGGATACATGGAGCTGAGCACACCTGCAACTTTATTGCCAAAAGCATTGGCGGTAAACCACACAGCCATCAAAAGGGAAGAGTATTTCAATGGTGAAAGTTTGTTAACCAATGACATGCCGATGGGCGATAAGCATAGCTCGCCCATGGTGTGCAGGGCATACATGCCAGTAAGCCACATCATGCTAACCTTAACACCCGGCAACACGTTGTTTACGCCTTGGGCTATCCATAAATAACCCAGGCCCAACAGAAATAACCCAAGGGCCGTCTTCCTGATAGACGATGGCTGTTTTTTGCCAAGGCTTAACCAAAGCCAGGCAAAAAGCGGCGCAAATAACACCACGAAGGTTGAGTTTAGCGACTGGAACCAGCTTGCCGGCACTTCATCCTGGCCAATACTTTTTTTGCCGGTTGCGAATAAATAAATATTACCCGCCAGTATACCAGCGCCAAATAACAGCAACAGGCCGCTTACAGTAACCCTCAACTGCCTATCAAATGCAGAAGCAAGATTTTTTTGTGCTTTTTTAAACAACACTACAAAATAATACAACAAGCCCGCGGAAATTACGGCTATCAACCAAGAAGGTATGGTAAACCCATGTGTGCCACGGTCAGTTTGCTCTGCGGCAAAAAAAGTGAGTGAGGCGCCCGCCTGTTCAAAAGCGCCCCAGAAAAATATCACAAAAAAGCAAATTACAAAAATCACAATCACTTTGTCACGTTCAACTTTGGTTAGCGTCTTGTCCAGAAAAATTACTGTTGGTATGGCAACGATGCACAAAGTCAATAGGTAAAAAAGAAAATTATATTTTGAATCAAAATACAGCAGTCCAATAAAAACAGTGGCAAGCACGGCAAAACCCAGCATGGTTAAAAAAGGTGAAAGCATCGCTTTTGGTGTGTTGGCGGGTATGGTGCCTAGTTGTTTATTGTCAGGGTCAACAACGTACTTGTGTTGGAACAGCAGTTGAACCACCACGCTTATCAACATGCCTATTCCGCCAACAAGGAAGGCCCATTTAAAATATTCGGGGTGGCCTTCCCTTTCGCCCACAAGCCCGCAGATAAACGGCCCAAACATGCCGCCAGTGTTGATGCCCATGTAAAAAATAGTGTATGCGGCGTCTTTACGAATATCATTTTTTGGGTACAATTGGCCAACGAGCGAGGATATATTGGGCTTAAAAAAACCATTGCCGGTAATCATCAGTCCCAATCCCGAAAAAAACAACAGTGTTGCCAGCGGCGGGGTAGCGCCTGGGCTGTATAGTGAGCCGCAACAAAACAGTAAACCTTCGCCAAGAGCCATAACCAAACCGCCTGTTATAATACAGCGACGGTTGCCCCAGTACCGGTCGGCGATAAAACCACCGAGCAGTGGTGTTAAATACACTAAGCTTAGATAACTGCCGTACAGGTTCGATGCAAAAGACTTGTCAAACAACAACGCCCTTGTCATAAACAATATCAATATTGAGCGCATGCCATAAAAATTAAAGCGCTCCCACATTTCGGTTGCGAATAGTATGTACAATCCTTTGGGGTGGCCTTTTGGTACGGCTGCGGCCTGTTGTTTGGTAATTTCGGGCATAAAACGGTTTTGGCGGTTTATTAAACTGATTAAAAGTTATTGTAATTGGATTTGACTTAATTGATGCAGATACTCATTTCTGGTGCTATTCCGTCTTTCTGTCGCCCGGACTTTCCGACTTCCGGTCTCTCAACTTCCGTCTTTCCGACTCCCAAAATACACAGAAATTTAATATACAAAATTTTTATTGGCAAACCACGCTTATTTTCGTTCAACTTTATACGATTTCTATGAATATTCTTGTGTTAGGGTCAGGTGGCCGGGAGCATGCGCTGGCTTGGAAAATAAAGCAAAGTAGCAAGTGTACACGGTTATTTATCGCTCCAGGCAATGCCGGCACGGTGCAGTGTGGCACGAATGTGCCGATTGTGGTGAACGAGTTTGAAGCTCAAAAAAAGTTTTGTATCGAGAATAACATCCATATGGTGGTGGTTGGCCCGGAGGAGCCGCTGGTAAAAGGCGTATATGATTTTTATGCGGGAGATGAAGCCTTGAGAGACATTATTGTAATCGGCCCATCGGCATATGGAGCACAATTGGAGGGTAGCAAAGCCTTCAGCAAAAAATTTATGCAGCGTTATAACATCCCTACAGCTGCTTACGCGGAATTTGACGATTCGAATTTTGAGGAAGGAAGACAATATATAGCCAATCATACTTTGCCTGTTGTGTTGAAAGCAGACGGGCTTGCTGCGGGTAAGGGGGTCGTGATTGCAACCACCCATCAAGAGGCTTTAGGGGTGTTTGAGGAAATGATAGTTAACAGGCAGTTTGGCGATGCTTCTGCCAGGGTGGTGATTGAACAGTTTTTGGCTGGTATTGAAGTAAGTATTTTTGCGCTTACTAATGCGAAACAGTATAAGATAATCGGTCATGCGAAAGATTACAAGCGCATAGGCGTTGGCGACACGGGGTTGAATACCGGTGGCATGGGTTGCGTTAGCCCCGTGCCTTTTGCAGACGCGGCTTTTATGAAAAAAGCCTTGGAAACAATTATAGAACCCACTATAAACGGCCTGCTTGCTGAAAATATCGTTTACAACGGGTTTGTGTTTTTCGGGCTGATAAATGTAAAGGGCAACCCAATGGTTATCGAGTACAATTGCCGCCTGGGTGATCCCGAAACAGAAGTGATATTGCCATTGCTAAAAAATGATATTGTTGAATTATTTTTAGCTACCTGCAATGGAACCTTGGATGAACAGGAAATAATATTTGACAACCGCGCCTGCTCAGCTGTGATGGCTGTAAGCGGGGGTTACCCCGGCGATTATGAAAAGGGTTATGTTATTGAGGGGTTAAATAACGGGATTGATAATAATAATTCTATTATCTTTCATGCAGGTACAAAGCTGGCGGACGGAGAGGTAGTTTCCAGCGGCGGCAGGGTGCTGGCTGTGTCATCTTATGGCAATACCATTTTAGAAGCTGCGGATCGCTCGAAAGCCGTGCTGGAAGGCATTTCGTTCAACGGTATGTATTACAGGAAAGATATAGGTTTTGAATTTGAATAACATACTATCCTAAAGGGATGGCAATAAGATAAATAACGGCAGCCCACCCTTTAGGGGATGGGGCACCAAATATGCTGCGAGTAATTACGATATGTTGTTTTATTGTGCTGAGTGTTTGCGTTTTTGCCCAAACACCGGAGTCTAAACGACTGTTGGAAAGAGCGAAAACCGAAATGAAAAAACTGAACACCGGCGAGGAGCCCGATTATACCTCAGCGGGCAAATGGCTGGAAGAAGTGGTTAAGGCAGACCAAAATAACCCCGAGGCATGGTACTACTACGGATGTGCAATTGACAGGTACAACCATAAGGACGGAGAAAGCATTACCGCTTCAAATGAGGCGCTGACTGAAAATGCCAGCCTCGCTTTTGAAAACTGTTTGCATATAAGCAATGATAAGTACACCGGCGACATCCTTTTGCTTGACCCGCATACCAAAATACTTGCCGCCTGGGGCGCACAAGCCTTGTATTACATATACCACAATGACAGGGATTCTGCTATATATTGTCTTCAGCAGGCATCACAGCGCGGCGGGATTAACAAAACGGTGGCGGGCTATTTTAAACAGGTGTTGGACGAATGTGTAACTGGCGCTTACCTGTTTACAACCGGCGATATGTACACCTATTACCTGCTTTACCTACAATTAAATGAACATTATAGGCTGGACATAAACTGTATTGACCTGAACCTACTAAACACCCGTTGGTATCCTAAATGGTTGCAGCAAAAGGGAACCGCTACATTCAGTTACCAAATGAATGAACTTGACAAGGTGAAACACGACCGTTGGGAAACAAAAGACGTTTCCATTCCCAACAGGAATGAAAACTATCCT
>Ga0207091_1046_pt1 | contig 19633 bp, 23 predicted proteins | sample Alteio_BWMinHeat_47_FD_153534 | JGI IMG/M metagenome (GOLD analysis project Ga0207091, IMG submission 153534) | Enriched cells from forest soil in Barre Woods Harvard Forest LTER site, Petersham, Massachusetts, United States -... | ecosystem: Environmental > Terrestrial > Soil > Temperate forest >... | reverse complement strand
CACCAAGTACACCAAGTACACCAAGTACACCAAGTACACCAAGTACACCAAGTACACCAAGTACACCAAGTACACCAAGTACACCAAGTACACCACAAGGACAGAATATGTCAACAGTGGCAGCTCCTACATGGACAACAAAAATTGGAACTGTTATCTCCATTCAAGATCCTGGACAAGGACATGAAAGTCACCAGCTGGCAATAATTTTGCCACCAAGTGACAAAATTTACACTGGCACAATATCTTTTACTGCATCTGAACCAATTCAGGTTGTAGAACTAACAGGTCCTCTAGCATCAGGTGATGATAAGGGACAACCAGTTTGGACTACAGATGGAAAGACAAAGTTTGCTTTAACATTAGTAGATGTTAACAAAGCTTCTGGTTCTTTTGCATTTACAGGAAATGCACTAGCAATTCACCAGATGACTAACAAGACATTCACAGTAAGTTATGCTGTGAGTTATACAGAATCATCATCATCTGATACCGTAAAGACAGGAACGCTGACATCCATACAAGATCCTGGTCAAGGACATGAAAGTCATCAATTGGCATTAGTTTTGCCACCAAGTTCAAATCCATATCATGGAGTGTTAACATATTCTGCATCTGAAAATGTGCAGCTTGTTTCATTGATTGGTCCTATAGATCCAACTGACAACAAGGGACAACCAGTATACACAATGGATGGTAAAACATGGTACGCTCTAGTATTTGTAGATCCTACAAATCAGATGGGTACTTGGCAATTTGTTGGCAATGCAATAGCGGTACATACTCTACACACAACTCCGTTCAAAGTGAGTTATACTGTGTCTGCGCATCAATAAGTCCTAAAAATCCAATTATTCCTTTTTTAATTATTCAAATCTAATTAAGAATTTACCATTTCTGACTTTTGCGATTTTATAAAATTTTTTAGCACCCTTTGATATGTCACTTAGAACTATGACATCATTTGGTTCATGTTCTACGTTTATTTTTAAATAAAATCTCCTATAACATGTTCTTCGACAAGATATTAAACCAATTAATTGTAAGTGTGGTGTGGAAAAAGACACTCATACTGATGAACAGATAAAAAAATTCTATGAACTAAAAAATATAGCCGTGGTTGGAATGTCAAAAAATCCTGAAAAAGCTGCGCACTATGTACCAAAATATCTTGCTGAAAAAGGATACAACATAATTCCAGTAAATCCAACTGCGGATGAAATTTTGGGTAAAAAGTGTTACCATGAACTTTCTGACATACCTGAGCACATTGACATTGTTGATGTGTTTAGACCATCAGAACAAGTCATGCCTGTAATTAATGAGGCTGTAAAACTAAAGCCCAAAGTAATATGGCTACAGGAAGGAATACACAACATTGAAGCTGAATCTCTAGCACAAAAAGCTGGCATTGAAGTAATTTTTAATAGATGCATGCTAGCAGAACATCAGAGACTTTTTTAAGACATGTCTGAAATTCCTTTTGCTGAATTTTATGAATCTCTTGTTAAATTGGCAAAATCATTTGAAGAAAAAGATTTGCTATTAAAGATTCAACCAGACTTGGAAGCAAACATAATCAGAATATATGGTGAAAAAACTGATTCACTAGTACTTGCCAAGACGGGATTAGAAGGAATTTCTGAACTTGCTTATACTACTGCAGAACATCATCCATATTGGAGTCTGATATTTAATTCGTCACAGATATTGAAAACTGTGCTTGAAAAATGGAATGATAATTTAACAAAGGAAGAACTTGATGAAATTTCATGGAATGCAGATGAAATTAAGAATACTGCTAGAAAACTTGAAGAAAAATAAATATTTTCTAACTTAGGATTTCTTCGGCAGAGATAAATATTCAAATTTCTGTGATCAAGTCATGCCAATTCGAATTGGCCTTATTGGTAAAACCAATACCGGTAAGACTACATTTTTTAACGCTGCAACTCTTTCCCATTCTGAAATCTCCACTTATCCTTTCACAACAAAAAAGCCAGAAAGAGCCATGGGTAATGCAATAACTCCATGTGTTCACACTGAATTTAATGTTCAAGACCAACCGCAAAATTCAAAATGTATGGATGGTTGGCGCTTTATTCCAATTGAATTAATCGATCTTCCAGGTTTGATAAAAGACGCTTGGGCTGGAAAAGGATTAGGTAATCAATTCCTGTCAGTTGCAACTCAGTCTGATGCATTATTGCATGTTGTTGATGTTTCAGGAAGTGTTGATGCTTCTGGAAAGATTACAGACGTAGGAAACGGTGATCCTATTGCAGATGTTGCAGACATTGAAGAAGAATTGATAATGTGGTACCTTAAACTTCTTGAAGGCAACAGAGATAAAATTTCAAAACTAATTCATTCAGAAACAGAACCATTGACTGCTTTGGCCGACGTATTTCGTGGAATTGGAGTAAAAGAAAGTCATGTAAAAGAGGCATTAAAGATAACTGGTCTAGAAAACAAGGATTTTGATAATTTTGATATGCATGATAGTAAAAAATTTGCTGCACGATTACGTCATGTCTCTAAACCAACTTTGATAGTTGCAAACAAGATTGATTTGCCAGGTGCAGACAAAAACTTTGATAGATTACGAGAAAAATATGTGGACACAATAATTATTCCTGCAAGTGCAGATAGCGAGCTTTCTTTACGAAGGGCAGAACAGAAGGGCCTCATAAAATATGTGCCAGGCTCAGAGCAATTTGAAATTCTACACAAAAATGAATTAAATGAAAAACAACTAGAAGCATTGAATTTCATAACACAAGGTATACTAGGTGAATACATGCGAACAGGTGTTCAGTTTGCAATTAACGTGACTGTCTTCAAGTTGTTAAAAATGAATTCAATATACCCTGTGGCAAATCCTGAAAAACTATCAGACAAAAAAGGAAGAGTGCTACCAGATCTTATCTTAATGAAAGATGGATCCACAGTGGAGGATTTGGCAAAGGAGATACATTCTGATTTAACAAAAGGATTACTGTATGCAAAAGATGTAAGATATGGAGTAAGATTGCCTACTGGCTATCAATTACGTGACAGGGATGTGGTATCTCTTGTTAGCGCAATGACAAAAAAATCCTAGCATTCCATACCTATTTTTTCTTGTTTTAATAATAGAGTTCTAGTCTTATGATCAATTAACACTATGTCCATATCCGATATCTGCTTTCTAACTTCGTCAGCTTTTTGATATTGTTTTTGCTCTCTGAACATATTTCGTTTTTTAATTAGGTCTTCAACAACACTTTTTTCTTTATCAGTAATTTCTGTGATTTTTAATCCTAAAACTTCTAACATTATTTTTATGGTAGGAAGAACAGCATTAGAAATGGTTCTAGTAAGGCTTTCTGATGCGGCAAGATTGTTCAACTCTTTTATGAATTTGAAAAATACACTGAGTGCTAACGGTGTGTTAAAATCAGATCTTAACGCATCATCAAATTCTTTTTTGATGTTATTTGTCATGTCCTCAAAAAATTTAAACTGATTTTGTGCATCAGGTTTTTCTTGTGATTCAATTAATTCAAAATAACAGTTTTCAACCTGACGCCATTTTGTTATGGTCTCTTTAAGGGCATCTTCTGAATAATCAATTGGTTTGGAATAATGTCCTGAAAGACAAAATAACCTAATTATGTTTGGACCCCAGTTTTTTAAGACATGTTCAATTGATTTAGTATTACCAAGTGATTTTGACATTTTTTCACCGTTTATTGTTACCATGCCAGCATGCATCCAGATTTTAGCAAAATTTTTCCCAGTATACGATTCAGACTGTGCAATCTCATTTTCATGATGAGGAAAAATAAGATCTCTTCCTCCACCATGGATTTCAAAATTCTCGCCTAGATATTTGAGACTCATTGCAGAGCACTCTATGTGCCAACCAGGTCTTCCATATCCCCATGGACTTTGCCACTTTGGCTCATCGCTTGCAAACTTCCACAATGCAAAATCTAGGGGATCATTTTTTGTTTCATCGATTTCAATTCTTGCGCCAGACACTAAATCCTCTATCTTCTTTTTTGAGAGTTTTCCATATTCTTTGAACTTTGATACAGAAAAATATACTCCATTTTTTGATACATATGCAAAATTTTTCTCTATGAGACTCTTGATTAACTCTATCATTTCTTGTATGTGGTCTGTCGCTTTTGGATAATTGTCTGCTCTTTTGATATTTAGTTTATCAAAATCCTCAAAATAACGTGTAATGAACTTTGAACTAAGTTCTAACGGTGGAATGTTTTCTTGTTTTGCACGATTTATTATTTTATCATCTACATCTGTAAAATTTTGTATGAATTTGACTCTGATTCCATGTGATTCTAGGAATCTTCTTAGTGTGTCAAACACTATGATGGTTCTTGCATGACCTATATGGCTTTCATCATATACGGTGACACCACAAACGTAAATTCTAATAATTCCTGATGTATCAAGCTCTTCTTCTTTTGCTGTCAGGGTATCAAAAATTTTCAAATTAAATCACTTTATTTTATATCTGACAAATCTTTGGTGTTATTCTCTTGTGTTCGTTATTTTTGTACATTTTGTAGATTTTATCAACAGCTAAATTATCAATTCCAGTAAGGTTAACTGTCTCTTGAATTGAAAAATTTTTATCAAATAGACAATAAAGAATTGCATCTATCTCATCATAATTTAGACCGATTTCAGCTTCTGCAACATGTCCCTCCCAAAGGCCAGGACTGCTTTTCTTTGATATTATGGAATCAGATATTCCAAGAAATTTTGCAAATTGTCTGATCTGAGTTTTATAAAGTGATGCAATAGGTAACAAATCAGACGCACCATCTCCAAATTTTGTAAAATATCCTATGAGAAACTCACTTTTATCACTAGACCCTAGTACAAGATATTTTCTAGCATTTGCATAATAGTACGAAATATTTGCTCTAATTCTCGCACTGAGATTTCCAAACGAGAATGGATTTGGTTCTAGGTACTTTGAATATTCTTTATTGATAAAACCAATATCAATTAACTTGTATTCTATACCTAACTTGTCTACAAGTTTGATTGCGTCCTCTGTATCAATTTTAGGTGTTGCCTTTGAATCTGGCATTATTAGTGCAAGTGATTTGTCTTTGAGAAATTTTGAACATAACACTGAGATAACAGCTGAATCTATTCCACCGCTTAATCCAAAAACTACTCCAAATGCATGTCTTTGAGATACCTCTTCTACAAGAAATTTCCCGATTTTATTTTGTATGGAATCATAGGCTTGCTTTGTAATTTCTTCTAAGATACTCTGATTCAATAATTTTTAAACTGAGATTACGGAATTAAACTTATCATACATCAATGTAAATGCCGTCGTTTTTTGCTTCGACATTGTATGTTTTTAGCTTGACTCCTTTGATGTAGTCCTGCAATTCTCCGGTTTTAATGTTATAATGCCAAAAATGTAATGGACATTCAACGATATCTCCTTCTAACTTTCCAGGAGCAAGCGAACCGTCTTGATGAACACATACGGAATCTAGCGCATGAAATCCATCTTGGTTAAAGATCGCTATGCGTTTTCCATCTACTAAAAACTCCTTGCCTTTTCCCACTGAAATGTCATTTTTTTCTGCAACTTTTTTCCATACCATTAATTTAAAACAAAATTTTGATCAATATTTAGATTGTTATTATGATACCATTTTATAATCCTAATATTTGACTCCTTGATATGGGTAAAGTAAAGGATCCAAGCCTTGCAGAACAAGGTAAGACGTCATACGAATGGGCTAAAAACCACATGAAAATTCTTACAAATACAATTGATCGTCTGAAGCGATCACAACCATTACGAGGTATTAGACTTGGTATTTGCTTACACATTACAAAAGAGACTTCTGTTTTAATTATGGGTGCAAAAGAACTTGGAGCTGAAGTAAGTGTATGTGGTGCAAATCCACTTTCTACACAAGATGATATTGCAGCTTTTCTTGATGAGAACGGAATTAACATTTATGCTTGGGAAGGCCAAACTACCGAAGAATATGATTGGTGCATTGAACAAATGCTCAGTCACAAACCTCAAATTCTAACTGATGATGGTTCTGATTGCCACAGCAAAGTACATGGTAAATCAAAGTTTTCATCTCTAAAAATAATGGGCGGAACTGAAGAAACTACAACTGGTGTTATTAGATTAAAAGCATTGGCAAATCAGAAAAAACTCCGATATCCAGTTATTGCAGTAAATGACGCTTACACAAAACACATGTTTGATAATAGATATGGAACTGGTCAAAGTACAATTGATGGCTATCTTAGATCTATGAATTTACTTTTTGCAGGAAAACGTGTTGTTGTAGCTGGATACGGATGGGTTGGAAGGGGTGTAGCATCAAGAGCAAATGGAATGGGCTCCAAAGTTTTTGTTACAGAAGTAGACCCAATTAGAGCCTTAGAAGCTCACATGGATGGTTATGAAGTGCTTCCAATGGCTGAAGCTGCAAAGATTGGTGATATTTTTATCACTGCAACAGGACAAACAGGAGTGATAAGAAAAGAACACATTTTAAAAATGAAAGAGGGTGCAGTGCTTGGAAATGTTGGTCACTTTGATGTTGAAGTGGATGCACACTTTTTACTTAATGAATCAAAATCCGTTAAACAAGTTAGACCTAATCTTGATGAATGTCTTTTAAAAAATGGAAAACGTGTTTATCTTATAGGAAAAGGCAGGATTGCAAATTTAGTTGCAGCAGAAGGACATCCTCCGGAGGTAATGGCACAATCATTTTCAAATCAACTTCTTTCCATGATACACATAGCAAAAAATCATAAAAAAATTGGAAAGAAGGTAATAACTGTTCCACAGGAGATAGATACGCAAATTGCAGTCGATGCTCTAAATGCAATGGATGTCAAAACTGACAAGCCAACACCAGCTCAGATAAAATATGCCAAGAGTTGGGGATAGCTTAAATTCGCCTCACACTTTACACACCTAATGAGCAATAGGGCAATCATTACTAGTGCACTCCCATATGCAAATGGAGAGATTCATCTTGGGCATGTTGCTTCTACGTATTTACCTGCCGATATTACAACACGATTTCTAAAACTCAAGGGAGTTGAAGCTTACTATATCTGTGCGACAGATGATTATGGTACTCCAATTCTAATTCAGTCAGAAAGAGAGCAAAAAGATCCTCAGGAATATGTCAAATTCTGGAACAAGCGTGATTATGAAGATTTCACTGCACTTGGAATAAATTTTGATTTTTTTTACAGGACAAGCTCTCCTGAGAATGTAGTGTTTGTTCAGGATGTCTTTAAAAAATTACTTGCAAATGGGCACATCTATGAAAAAGAAATCATCCAGTTTTATTGTAAATTCGATAAAAAATTCCTACCAGATAGATATGTGATTGGAACATGTCCATATTGTAAAGCTGAGGATCAATATTCTGATCTTTGTGAAAAATGCGGTAGAGTTCCAGAAGAGATAGAAAATCCACGTTGTTCAATATGTAAAAACCCTCCAACCAAAGAAAAAACAAAGCATTATTTTTTCAAGCTGACAAATTTTGTAAAAGAACTAAACCAATGGCTAGACGAAGACTCCTATCTTCAAAAAGACGTCAAAAAATACGTTCAAAATTGGATTAAAGATGGACTTGCAGACTGGGACATCACACGTGACATACACTGGGGGGTGCCAATTCCGCTTCCTGAGGCAGAAGGTAAGGTGTTTTATGGCTGGTTTGATAATCATCTTGCATACATTTCTTCCACAATGAAATTTCTTACTGATAAGGGAATAGACGGAAAACAATTTTGGAACTCTGCAGACATCTATCATTTTATTGGAAAAGACATTGTGTATCATCATTATCTGTTTTTGCCTGCAATGAGAATTGGTATAAAAAAAGAGTACAAGTTGCCAGACTATATCCCCACGAGAGGCCATCTGATGCTACAGGCAAAAAAAATATCAAAGAGCAGAAATTGGTATATAGGCCTTAAAGATTTTCTTAGTCTTTATCCTGCTGATTATCTGAGATTTTACTTGACGTTGATTACACCGCACAGTCAAGATGATCTTAATTTTGATTGGGAGGAATTTTCTGCAAGAATAAATTCTGAGCTAATTGGGAACCTTGGTAATTTTGTTAACCGTGCATTGGGTTTTACTCAAAAAAGTGTCAATGGCATAGTCCCACAAACAGAAGAATTTGATTCTGCTGATACCGAAGCACAAAACAAAATCAAAAACCTAGTAAATGATATGACAATATTGATGGAACAAAACAATCTGGATAAGGCACTCAAAAGAATATTGGAATTTTCTGCCCACTTTAACCAATATTTTCAACAAAAAGAGCCATGGAAAGGTGCAAAGGGGACAAACAACTGCATTTACCTTTCAGTAAATGCGGTTCGCAGCATTGCAATAGCACTTTTTCCATTTCTGCCAGAATCATCGGAGAAAATATGGACGCAACTTAATCTTACTGGCAAAGCCTCCGAACAAAAATGGAATTCCATGTCGGACTTGGCAGTATCTGCTGATCATAAAATTGGAGTCTCATCTCCTATTTTCAAAAAAGTCGAGGCGACAGATATTGAAAAACATAAAGCCAAACTTGGTGCATAATGGCATTTCTTGATTGGGTCTCACGAGACGGTAAATTACTCCTAACTGCAAGAATAGTAAGAGCTTTTTCCTATGGGTTTCTTAGCATCATTCTTGCAATTTACTTGAAATTAATGGGATTTAATGAAATCTTCATTGGAATAGTTTTAACTGCAACACTAGTAAACAGTGTGATCTTTAACCTATTTGCAAGTTTTTACGCTGACAAGATTGGCAGAAAAAAAATTCTAATTATTTATGCCATCTTGATGGCTATCTCTGGCGCAATCTTTCTTGTAACAAATAATTATATCGCATTAATTGCATCTGCCCTTATTGGAACAATTAACGTAACTGGAACTGAAGTTGGTGCATTTTTGTCCATAGAGCAAGCAATACTGCCACAAACAGTTAATGATAATAGAAAAAGAAACTCAATTTTTGCTATTTATAATATGGTTGGCACGTTTGCAATGTCCGCAGGAGTTTTGCTTTCAGGATTACCTCAATATATCCAAAAACTGTATGGATTAAATCAAGTAGAATCAATCAGAATACTTTTTCTTTTTTACAGCATATGTGCTATTATTGTAATAGGTATCTACCTTTTCCTATCCAAGAAAATTGAGCTTGATCCAAGCATTGCTAAAACCACATCAGTTCGCACCATCTCTCCAAAATCCAAGGGCATTGTAGCTAAACTGTCATCACTTTTTGCAGTTGATTCCTTTGCAGGAGGTTTTGTAATTCAAAGTATAGTGTCATTTTGGTTTTTTTCAAAATTTGGTGCAGATCTAACCACACTATCTTACATTTTCTCTATAGCTGGTGCACTAACAGCTTTTTCATTTCTGTTTGCAACAAAAATTGCATCCAGGATTGGTTTGATAAATACGATGGTCTTTACCCACGTACCATCCAATATTTTGTTGATATTGCTAGCGTTTGCTCCTACATTTCCACTAGCAATTGGGTTGTACCTTGCAAGAATGAGTCTATCTCAAATGGATGTTCCAACCAGACAGTCATACATTGTAGCCGTAGTCAATGAAGATGAAAGGATAGCTGCTGCTGGTATAACTAATACTTCAAGGAACATAGCACAAGCAGTTAGTCCATCTCTTGCAGGTGCAATAATACAATCATTATCGCTATCTGCACCATTTGTTGTAGGAGGTTTATTGAAAATTGTTTATGACATTGGTGTTTATGTGAGCTTTAGAAAAATAAAACCACCAGAAGAAAACTGATTTTTATTTTTATAACTTGCTTATCCTTTCTATGAATGCAAGAATCCCAGTATAATCTAGTTCACCCAAACCATTATCAATTGCATTTTGATAAATCTTGTTTGCCAATGTTGCCATGGGAAGAGACGTGCCAAGTTCTTTTGCAGTAGTGTTTATAGTATCAAGATCCTTTTTCATCATTTTCAAAGTAAAGCTAGGTTCAAAATTTCCATTTATCATCTTGGGACCTTTTAATACGCTCATACCAGTTTTGAAATAAGTTGAGTTTAGAATGTCTAAGAACAATTTGGGATCAAGCCCTGATCTTTTTGTTAGTGTGATTCCTTCTGATAACGCCAAGGCCAGCATTGATATCTGTAAATTCATAGCAAGCTTCATTGTGTGCCCTGAACCATTTTCGCCCAAATAGAATGTCTTGTTTCCAATATGATCAAAAACCTGTTTATATTTTTCATAGATTTCTTTTTTTCCTCCTACCATGACTATCAGTTCGCCTTTTTCTGCAAGATTTGGTCCGCCCATTACTGGGACATCAATCATTGATATTCCATTTTCTAGAAATTTTCTTGCTATTTTTTTTGAAGAAATTGGATTTATTGTACTCATGTCAGCAACTGTTAATCCCTCATGCTTTCCATCTATGATGCCATTTTTATCAAATGAGACAGATTCTACGGCATCAGAATCTTTTACAATTGTTATGACAAGATCACAGCCTTGCGCTAGATCCTTAGGTGTATCTGCAACAATTGCTCCAAGATTTTTTAGAGATTCTGTTTTGTCTCTTGTCCTATTGTAAACTATTACTTTGTGGCCTGTGTCAAGTAACCTTTTGGCTACTGCTTTTCCAAGAAAACCAGTTCCAATAATTCCTATTTTCAACAAATCACCATTCCTATGATTATTCTTTCTTATTGAATTATTCTAAGATGTTAAAGCTTTGAATCTTTGATCTGAACGTAAACTTTCAAAATCAAGGTCACTCGCTGCTTTTATCGCATATTCTGAATCTATCATAATAGCTTGTTCTAAAATGATTAATGCATCTTCAGAGTTTTTTTGTAGTGCCTTACTGCAAGATTTGTGGTAAAGTACACTGGCATTTTGAGGATCTTTTTCTAGAATTTTATCATAAACTGTTATTGCCTGATCATGTTTTTTTAGATAATGGAGTGCTAAACCTTTATTGATTAAGGCTATCTGGTGATTAGGGTTACTTTTTAAAACTTTGTCATAGTATGTAATGGCATCATCGTATTTTCCAAGTTTGCCTAATGCATTCCCTTTGTATACTAGAGCATTCATGTGTTCTGGTTCCACAGATAGCACTTTGTCAAAATAAAATATTGCATCACGTGGATTTCCACGTTTTGCATGTGATACGCCTATGTTATACAAATATTCTAAATTTAGTTCCTCGTCAGATGAAAATGCGATCTTTATCATAATATTCTGCCTACATTCTATTTGATAAACTCTATTTCTTGGTAAGTTTTTAGAATATGTAGGCTTGAGAATGATGAAACTATCAAACGTGGTGTTATGGAGAAAATAAGATCTTGTCCTATCTGCCCTGGGTGTGGTTCAAAAAAATTTGATCGGTTAAAAGTAAAAGATACCGTCGTAAGATGCACAAAATGTGGCAAGCAATTAACTATTTGATCTGTTTTTGCGATCAATTAACTAACTATATAGTTCACTATCAGTATATTGATCAGACATTTAACTATGTAAATTAGCAAAAGCTATATGCCACAATGGATGTCATGGTTAAAATCTAATGAAAAAGAAATTCTTGCAATCTTAAACAACCTTGCTTGCAAAGCAGAGGAAGTCTCAAAATTACTTGTTGAATTATTCTCTGATTTTGATAAATTAAATGAAGTTCATGCAAAGATACAAAAATTAGAAAGAGAAGCAGATGGAGACACACACTCTGTATTTGAAGAATTAAACAAAACTTTTATCACGCCTTTCGATCGGGAGGATATCTCAAGAATTGCATCAAAAACAGATGATATTGTTGATTATATTGAGGGAATATCTGGAAGAATTATTAATTTTAAAATAAAATCTCCGCCACCATATATGCTCGAGATGGCAGAGGAGCTATATGTTGCAACTAAAGAAATTAACTATATGATTACAAGATTAAATAACGTAAAAGCTGATAAATCTATAATTGAACATTGTCGAAAAATAAATGAGTCTGAACACAGGGTGGATGATATTTACAGAAAAGCAGTAGGCGAATTATTAGATACTACAGATGTGATTAGTATAATCAAACTGAAAGATATCTATGAGGCGTTGGAAACTGCATCTGATAGATGTCTTGATGTTGCCGACTCGGTTGAGGACATTGTTCTAAAATATACTTAGGTATTTGGTATGATTGGACTTGCCATTGGAGCGATTATAGTAGCATTAGTTTTTGATTTTTTAAACGGTTTCCATGATGCTGCAAATTCCATTGCTACAGTGGTAGGAACAAGAGTCTTGCGCCCACTTCATGCAGTTGCAATGGCTGCGGTTGCAAACTTTGCTGGACCTTTTCTTTTTGGTGTTGCAGTAGCAACTACAATAGGAAAAGGAATCATTGATCCTAATTTTGTAACATTGAATATTATCATTGGTGCCCTTGTAGGTGCAATTATTTGGGATATAATTACATGGCTGTTGGGACTTCCAACATCAAGTAGTCATGCATTAATTGGAGGGATAATAGGTGCAGGAGTTGTTGGAGCTGGGACACAGGCAATAATTTTTGGAGGATTACAAAAAGTGATCACAGGCATAATTGTCTCGCCAGTAGTTGGATTAGCAGTTGCATTTTTGTTGGCAACTTTGCTAATTACTATATTTGCAAAAAAAAGACCATCCTCAGTAAATTCAGGATTTGGAAGATTACAGCTTATCTCTTCTGCATATTTTTCATTAACTCATGGTGCAAATGATGGTCAAAAAACCATGGGAGTGATTGCTCTAATTTTACTAACTCAGGGAGTAATTACAAAATTTGAAGTTCCATACTATGTTATTATAATGGCAGCTTTGGCAATCAGCCTTGGTACTTTTTTTGGTGGTTGGAGAATTGTAAAAACAATGGCAGTAAAGATTACTCAGATAAAACCATACCAAGGTTTTGCAGCAGAGACAGGCGGTGCAACAGTTCTTGCAGTTTTAGCATGGCTTGGTATTCCAGCAAGCACAACTCATGCAATTTCTGGGGCTATTATGGGAGCAGGTGCAGTAAAACGCGTTTCTGCTGTACGATGGGGTGTTGGAAGAAGAATTGTTTGGGCATGGATAATTACAATACCTGCTAGTGCTGCAGTAGCAGCTGTTGTCACTTTAATCATTAAAGCACTGTAATTTACATAAATTCGATTTGTACGATTATATTTGCAATAATTCAACCGTCAGGAAATGGCAAAAACTTGGAAAGATGCAGATGTAAGTCTAGATCCTATAAAGAACCAAATCATAGCAGTAATTGGTTATGGAATTCAAGGACATGCGCAAGCAAACAACCTAAAAGATTCTGGTCTAAATGTTATAGTTGGATTACAAGAAGGTGGCTCAAGCTGGAAAAAGGCAAAAGATGATGGTCACGAAGTATTGTCTATTCCAAAAGCATGTGAAAAGGCTGACATTGTACACGTATTGATTCCTGACATGATTCAAGCCAAAATCTTTCGAGAACAAATTGAACCTAATCTGAATGTAGGAAATGCACTATCATTTTCACACGGAGCAGCGATTCATTGGGAGTGGATCAAGGCACCAGGAGATGTTGATATAATTATGATTGCACCAAAAGGTCCTGGCTCCAAAGTTAGAGAGACATATCTTGAAGGATTTGGTACCCCCTCTATAGTTGCAGTTTATCAGGATTATACTAAAATGGCTTGGGACAGAACTCTGGCCTTGGCAAAAGGAATAGGTAGCACAAGGGCAGGAATAATAGAAACAACATTCCAAGAAGAGGTAGAAACAGATTGGTTTGGTGAACAAGCTGATCTTTGTGGAGGATGCGCATCAATGGTGATGAATGCTTTTGAAATTCTAGTTGAGGCAGGTTATCAACCAGAAATTGCGTATTTTGAAGTTCTGCATGAACTGAAACTTATCGTTGATCTTATCCAAAGATATGGAATTAACGGAATGTGGAGAAGAGTAAGTGAGACTGCAAGATATGGCGGTTTGACAAGAGGACCCATGGTTATGAACAAAGATGTAAAAGAAAACATGAAAAAAGTTCTCAAAATGATACAAGATGGAACGTTCAATCAAGAATGGATAAGTGATTATAAGAAAAATGGCAAAAATTCATTTGACAGATACATGAAGCAAATAGATGCTCATCAAATAGAACAAGTGGGCAAGAAAATGCGTCATATGATGTGGCCTGATTCAACAGAATAACTAAATTTTTCTTAGCTTTGCAACGCCAGAATTGATATAATCTGTTACAGTAGAAAGTGGTGTCCCAGGACCAAAGTTTCCTAAAACTCCAGCTTTTACAAGATCTGGTTTGTCATCTTCTGGTATGACTCCGCCGCCAATTACAAGAACGTCTTTGATTCCTTTTTCTTTTAGTGCTTTGACTACTCTTGGAAACAATGTAAGAAGTGCACCGTTTAGAAGGCTAAGGGCCACTACATCGACATCTTCGTCTTCAACAATTTTGGCAATTCTTTCAGGAGTTGCAAAAAGACCAGAATAAATTACCTCCATTCCTGAATCCCTAAAGGCACGACATAAAACTAGTGCTCCTCTGTCATGACCATCCAGTCCTAATTTAGCAACAAGTATTCTGATTCTTCTAGTAGTTGCCTTTTGTACCACAATTTTGAGGATACATCTGGGTTTTAAAATCTTTATTTGGCAAAAATACACTCAAATATTTTCAGAAAAGTGGTTTCATTATACTGATGTTTTTCTTTTGGACAACAACTTTTTGATTTCTCTAGAATGTGATGCTATGGTTTGTTTGATTTCCAACTCTTCGCTTCTATCTGGTACTTTTTTACGCATTTGTAAATATGAGGTAAAAAACATGGCTTCTAGATAGCCTATATGCCAGCCATATTCAAAATCAAATTGGTTATCATATTCCCAAAAGGTCTTGGATGCTGGATCCTTTGGATATTTGCTTATGGCTTCTAATTCTGATTCTATGGTCTCTTTCATCAATTTTCGAAACTGTTCATCTAATACCAAGTAAGTTTATTTTAGAATATGGCAAAATAAACCTACGCTAAGGCATTGAAATTATATGAATAAAAAAATCATTATCATAATTCCAATCATAATTATTCTAGTATCGCTGTATGTTTTCAGTGTAAATCAAATAGATGAGAAACGTCTGGCAAGTACATTTGAATTTTCTGCGATATATTTTGAGGATAGTCATGTTGTCAAGATATCATATCTTGACAGATCAAACCATACCTACACTGTCATTTTAGAAATAGAAGGTCTAAGCCAACCGTTTCAGAAAAAATACGATAATTCGTCATTTGTAGAAGACGTTCCAATTTCTTCCACTCCGCAATATGGTTGGAAAACTACCCCTGTAACTTTATTAATAAATAATAAAGAATTTGGGAAGCTAATTTTAAAGACTGAAATCGTTCCATATGGACAACCGTCTTCAAAAGTGATATACGGTAGACCTTGACAAAACAATCGGTTTCTGTTTATTTTTAATTTGAAACAAGAAGATTTTATTGTGGTAATACCCGTATTCAGTTCTACATGGATATTGTATCAGAATTAAAACATGGTAAACGTAGGGCTATCGCCAAGGCCATTTCAATTATTGAAAATGATGACAAGACTGCAAAAGTACTAATAAAAAAAATCTTCAAAAATTCTGGAAAATCTATTACTATAGGAATAACAGGACCAGCTGGCGCAGGAAAAAGCACTCTAATAGACAAGAGTGTTCTTGAATTAAAAAAACTTGGTTACAAGGCTGCAGTTCTGGCAATAGATCCAACTAGTCACATCACAGGTGGTGCCATACTAGGTGATAGAGTTAGAATGTCTGATTCTACTGATTCTGGAACTTATATCAGAAGCATGGCATCAAGAGGCGCTACAGGAGCTATCTCCTTATCGCTACGAAACAGCATAAGGGTTCTAGAGTATGCTGGATTTGATATAATAATAATTGAAAGTGTTGGTGCAGGCCAAACCGAAATCGATATTTCAAAAATTGCAGACATTATTGTGGTAGTTTTTAATCCAAATACCGGCGACAGCATACAGACAATAAAAGCAGGATTGACTGAAATTGGTGACATTTATTTGATAAACAAAAGTGACTTGGCAGGAGCAAATCAGCTGTTTAATGCAGTTAGGGATTTTATTGGCATGTCAGAAAAAAATCCCACAATATTATTGACTTCAGCAAAATCAAGCAAAGGCATATCAGAATTTGCAAAAAAACTAGAAGCACTTATCATATCAAAGAAAAAAACTAAAAAAACACAGGAACAATCGCGACTTGAAATAGAGCTCAGGGACATTGTTTTAAATAATGTTAAAAATAAAGTGAGCACCATGCTTGATTCTAGTAAAGAATATGCTAAATACCTAAAAAAAGTGCAATCAAAGGAGATAGATCCATACGAAGCTGCAGGCAAAATTTCAAAACTATTCAAGTGATTTTATGAAAGACAAGAAATCTGATACACCAAAACAAGTAAAAACAGATTCTAACATTCCAGTAAAACCGGTTTATGATTCCAAAGTAAAACCAAGAAGCAAGAATGAACAACCAGGAAAATTTCCCTACACGCGAGCTATTCACAAAGGAATGTATCGCGATAGATTGTGGACCATGAGACAGTATACTGGATTTGGAACTGCTGATCAGACAAATCAAAGATTCAAGTATCTACTTGAACGCGGTCAGACTGGATTAAGTATGGCATTTGATCTTCCTACCCAAATTGGCTATGATGCAGACGATCCTCATGCAGAGGGTGAAGTTGGAAAAGTTGGCGTTTCTATAACTTCGCTTAAAGACATGATGACTTGCTTTGGAGGAATACCTTTGGACAAAGTAAGTACATCAATGACAATTAACGCAACAGCGTCAACTTTACTTTCATTATACATTGCTACAGGAGAATCGCAAGGTGTTGCAAGCTCTGCCTTACGTGGAACTACTCAAAATGATATTCTAAAAGAATACATTGCAAGAAATACCTACATCTATCCACCACGTCAATCTATGAGACTAATTGGTGACATGATAGAATATTGCTCAAAAAAAGTTCAACAATGGTATCCTATTTCAATTTCCGGATACCACATGAGGGAAGCTGGATGTAATGCAGTACAAGAAGTTGCATTTACAATTGCAAACGCCATACAATACATAGAAACATGTGTTGAAAGAGGATTAAAAATTGACGATTTTGCACCAAGACTTTCATTCTTTTTCTGTTGTACAAATGAGTTTCTTGAAGAGGTTGCTAAATTCAGAGTTGCAAGAAGAATTTATGCAAAAATACTAAAAGAAAGATTCCATGCACGTGATCCAAAATCATTGCATCTAAGATTCCACGTACAAACTAGTGGAGAGTCACTAACAGCACAGCAACCAGATAATAATATTGTCCGTGTTGCAATACAATCAATGGCTGCAGTACTTGGTGGCGCACAATCTTTGCATACAAATTCCAAAGATGAGGCTCTTGCACTTCCTACAGAGGCAGCTGTCAAAATAGCACTGCGAACTCAACAAATTGTTGCCCATGAGAGCGGAATTACAAAGACAGTGGATCCGCTTGCAGGATCTTACTATGTTGAATCCCTTACTGACCAAATTGAGGATGAAGTAAACAAGTATTTGAAAAAAATTGATAGAATGGGCGGATCTCTTGCAGGAATAGAGCGAGGATTTTTCCAATCAGAAATTAGACAAAACGCATATCGCTTAAAACAAGAAATCGATAAAGGAGAAAGAATTATTGTTGGCGTTAATAAATTTGCAGATGCAGTAGAAGCAAAACAAGACCTACTAAGAATTGATAACAGCATTGAAGTAAAACAAACCAAGACTCTTAAGGAATTGAGAAGCACTAGAGATAACAAAAAAGTTGCAAGTCTTCTTTCCAAAATGAAAAGCGTTTCTGAGTCAGAGGAGAACCTGATGCCGCATATAATAAATGCTGTAAAAAGTTATGCTACGCTAGGAGAAATAAGCAATACCTTTAGAGACGTTTTTGGAATCTATCAACCAAAGGAAACCTTCTAAAATGAAAATAGACCATGTTGCAATTGCAGTAAATAACGTAGATGAAGCTGCAAAAGAATACCAACAAGCGTTGGGAATAAAAGAAGTTGAATTTGAAACTATAGAGACAGAAGGTGTCAGAGTTGCAATTTTACATCTAAAAGATTCTAGAATTGAACTGATGGAACCAACACGAGAAGATAGTCCTATTAAGAAATTTCTCACAAGTAGGGGTGAGGGTCTACATCATATCGCATTTGAAACAGATGGCATTGAAGGTGAAGTAACCAGAATGAAAGAATGCGGTGTGAGATTTCTTGGAGAAATAAGGCCTGGTTCAAGAGGTACTAAGGTTACTTTTATACATCCAAAATCGCTGCATGGAGTTTTAGCAGAGCTCTGCTCTCACTCAAAATGATTATAGATAATTTGTTTTATAGAATAACTGAGTTTATTTTTTAGTTAATTCATCAATTGCTTTCTTTAATTCTGCAATTTGGGCAAGCATCCTAAACAACTCATCTGCTTCGATTATGATGGAATATAGATTGAAAACTTGTTCATCATTCATCTTTGTTTTATCTGGTACACTATTGATAGGAGATAATTTTTCTTCAATTAACGACCACATTTGATTAACAATGATTTTGTCTTTTTGCAATTTATTTGAATTATCTGAGCTCAGTTACTTACACCACGATTAACAATATGTTCAATTTCGTTATAGACACAGATACTTTTACTCCAATTTTATACATTTTTTAAATTATAAAAGTCTCGTCTGCCAAAGTTGGAAATCAAAAACCTACTTGGAAAAGCATGTTGTAAAATATATAGAATTTAGTTCATCATTTTATTTTGCTAAAATGACTTATTCCATCAATTTTAGAGTATCAGACGCAGTGATTATGCCAATTATCTTGCTTTGCTTTGATACCAAGATGCATTTTGAAAATCTGATAAGAGTAACTAGGGTTTTCACAGGAATAGCATAATCAACTATTGGAGGTCTTGGTTCCATGACTTCGGAAAGTCTGATCTTTTTGCGCTGAGTTTCATCACTATCTAACAAATGTTTGACAAGACCATCCTCTGTTATCAGGCCTACTACCTCAGTTCCATCAAAGACTGGTATTTGACTAATTGAAAAATCCTGCATCTTCTTTATTGCATCATGTAGTGTGTCTGTAGTCTTTAGCTTTGCAATTTCTTTGCTACAAATATCTCCAGCTTTCATTGAAGATTGGCCTTCAAGTGACCATAATACTTCGAATATTTTTCTTGCAGTCGAATAGCTTGGCTGACACCTTCCGGATTCTATCTGATTAATCATTGAGGTACTCACTCCTGTGAGAGAGGCTAGTTTTTTGTTGAGTAAGGCCAATCTTTAGCCTGGCTGGTTTTATGGAATCAAGTCTAGGTAGCATTATAATAATTATCTAAGATTGGATATTTCAGCATTCTTCAATCCTTAATAGTTTCATTTACTGAATTTACTCG
>Ga0207091_1112_pt1 | contig 19736 bp, 19 predicted proteins | sample Alteio_BWMinHeat_47_FD_153534 | JGI IMG/M metagenome (GOLD analysis project Ga0207091, IMG submission 153534) | Enriched cells from forest soil in Barre Woods Harvard Forest LTER site, Petersham, Massachusetts, United States -... | ecosystem: Environmental > Terrestrial > Soil > Temperate forest >... | reverse complement strand
CGCAAGGCTTCTTCTTCGATGCCATAGCCAATCAGTGTTTCTGGTTTCGGCAGCAGGAGGGAGCCATCTGTTCCGATCTTCACACGAATGATTGCGGTTCCTTCCACTTTTTTCCTTTTTGCCTTGACCGGATACACCATATTCGAAGCCAAAAATTCTTCTTCTGCTGCATCTCCTCCGGGATAAGCAGGAGGAACAGACTTTGTGACTTCCGGAATGTCAGAAAGCGAAAAATTAACGGGAAGATAGTATTTCGCCGGGACAGCTTTCCCCAGGCGCTGAGCCGGTCTGAATTTTGGCATCATTCTCACAACCCGCAAGGCTTCACTATCCAGGGCTGCCCCTCCCGCAATGCCTCTCAAAACAAGAATGTCATTCAGAGCGCCGCTCGTATCAACCGTAAATTGAATCGTGACCCGTCCATGAATGCCTTTATAAAAGGCGTCTTTTGGATAATGTACATTTTTTTTAAGGTATTTAAACAGCTCCTTATCTCCGCCTGGAAATTGAGGCTCGATCTCGGGTGTACAAGGAAAAGCAGGCAGGCTGTCTTTAACAAGACCTGCTGTTTGTGCTGCCACATTCTGGAACAGTAAAAACAGGTTGAAAACGAGGATCAGAATTGCAGAGCGAATCATAAGAATGACAGTGAAGTTGAAACGAATTTAAAGAATTTAAGAGGGCAGGGGCTTATAAAACAGCGTAAATTTAGATAGAGGATTTTAAATTTGTTTAGCGATGACCGAGGCGTTCATTCACTATATCTGGAAATACAAAAATTTCAATCAGAGCAACCTGACCACCACTTCCGGGGAGCCTCTGGAGATCATACATACCGGCGAACACAACTCGGATGCCGGGCCGGATTTTTTCAATGCCCGCATCCGGATCGGAGATACCCTCTGGGCGGGAAATATTGAAATGCATGTTCGCGCCTCCGACTGGAACCGGCATGAGCATCAGCATGACAGCGCCTACAACAATATCATCCTGCATGTGGTGCACGAAGCCGATCAGTGGATCCGCGATAAATCCGGAAAGGCGTTTCCAACAGTTGAACTCAACGGACGGGTTGCCCCTGAAGTGTATAAAAAATATCTGGATTTCGGGACGAGCAATGATTGGGTACCTTGTGGCATTCAAGCCGGAAAAGCAAGTCGTGTTGCATTGGAAGTCTGGCTGGAGAGGCTTTGTGTGGAGCGTCTGGAAAGGAAAGCAGAAGGCATTTTGGCGACACTTCAAAACAATCACAACAATTGGGAAGAAACATTCTATCAGCACCTCGCCAGGAATTTCGGGTTCCGGGTCAATGCGATTCCATTCGGCCTGCTCGCACAATCCATTCCGCTGAATCTCCTGGCGCGTTACAAAGACAGTCTATTGCTGCTCGAGGCTTTGTTTTTTGGTCAGGCCGGGCTTCTGGAAGACTTTTTTTTCGAATCCTATCCGCAGCGGCTTCAATCGGAATATCAATTCCTGGCACACAAGCATTCGCTTACCGGGATTGACGGACATCTCTGGAAATTTCTTCGGATGAGACCCTTGAACTTCCCAACCATCCGGATCGCCCAGTTCGCCTGCCTGATTCACAAATCGGATCACCTTTTTTCTGCTGTTCTTGAAGCAAAAGAGCTTGCTCAGCTTAAAACCCTGTTTGCCACCGGCGTTTCTGCTTACTGGCACACGCATTATCAGTTTGGAAGTTTCTCGGCTCCGGGGCGGAAAATGAAAGGGGCTGAAACGATTGAAAACATTATCATCAATACGGTCGTCCCTTTCCTCTTCGTGTACGGAAAGCAGAAAGGGGAAGCACATCTGGAAGAACGTGCATTTCAATTTTTGGAGGAGGTAAAACCCGAGAAAAATTCGGTAGCCAGCAAATGGAAGCGAATTGGGCTCCGGGCAAACAACGGTGCCCGGTCGCAGGCTTTGCTGGAACTGAAAAACCGGTACTGTGCCGAAAGAAAATGCCTGGATTGTGGAATAGGAAGAGATTTGCTGAAAAATTTGTAGTTTTACAGCAAACGCATAGCATGATCAATTCAATACGTCTTTGGTTCGAAAGACAAGCTTATGGGGTTTGTTCCTGGTGGGGAGGAAAACTTGGAATCAGCGCTACGCATATTCGTATGTATTTCATATACCTTTCCTTTTTCACTTTCGGCTCGCCAATCATCATCTATTTTATCATGGCTTTTATTCTTGAGCACAAGGATTACTTCCGCCCAAGCCGTTCGCGCAGGAGAAACAGCATCTGGGAACTCTGAAAAGAGTTTGCCAATGGGCAGTTAGCAGTTTGCAAAACAAAAATTAATTTGCAAGAATAGCCAGCCCCTGGTCTCTTTCTTTCTCTTTCTCTTTCTCTTTCTCTTTCTCTTTCTCTTTCTTTGCCAATTGCCAATTGCCAATTGCCAATTGCCGACTCTTTTTTTGCCAAAGCCAACTGCCAAAGCGCATTTCACACCTCCGGTTTGACCGAATTACCCCTTGCCTGATCCCATCTCCGTATGAATTTGTATTTTAGCTGTATTCATGCTCGACTACAACAGATTTAAAAAAATATATTTCGGTATCGGCCTTATCGTTCTGACAATTTTTGTCGGAATCGGGGGATATATGATCATCGAACACTACCGCTTCTTCGATGCCTTCTACATGACCATCATTACCGTGGGCACTGTTGGTTTTGGCGAAGTGCATCCACTCAGTGATGCCGGGAGGCTCTTCACCGCATTTTTAATTATCGCCAGTTTTGGTACATTTGCCAATGCTATTTTTGTCGTGTCCCGGGCATTTTCCGATGGCGAGATTAACAACTATTTTAAGAACCTGCGTTTGAATTCAGCCATCGAAAAATTAGAGAATCACGTAATCATTTGTGGCTATGGCCGGAATGGAAAAGAGGCTGCGCATGTACTCAAAAACCACAATCAGCGTTTCGTAGTGATCGAAGAAAAGCAGCCGGTTATCGACAACATGCATACCCGCTACAAAGAACTGATTCTGGCCGGAGATGCCACCCATGATGAAATGTTGCTGAGGGCCGGAATACTGAAGGCAAAAGCACTTATCACCACACTTCCATTGGATGCCGACAACGTATTCATCGTCTTGTCGGCCCGGGCGCTGAATCCGAAACTCACAATCATCAGCCGGGCCTCAAACGACAATTCAGACAAAAAACTCAAGACCGCCGGGGCCAACAATGTGATCATGCCCGATAAGATCGGTGGGGCCCATATGGCCTCGCTTGTACTAAAACCGGATGTGATCGAATTTGTGGATTACATTACCGGCCAGGGAGGCGATAACATCAAACTGGAGGAAATTACTTTCGATAACCTGTCGGAGGTCTACAAAAACAAGACCATCCGGGAGCTGGAAATCAGAAACAAATCGGGAGCCAATATCGTTGGCTTCAAAACGGCACAGGGTGAATACGTGATCAATCCCTCGCCCGATACACTGATGATTCATGATGCAAAACTTTTTGTGTTGGGGACTTCTGATCAGATCCATAAGTTGAAAGAGCTTTTTGAGTAAGTTTTTTCGCGTGAGGGATTGAGCTATTTTTGTCTGAGCTCCTTTGCTCTTGGGCTGTTTTTGGGAATCGAATACTGCAGGTTAAACGAATGTCTCTGTAAAATACAAGCAAAGAGCGAGTAGCGAAAGCCCGACCCTGAAGTAAGCGATCCGCTTTACTTCAGGGGCACGCCCAAATAATCAAACGTTCATTTATTCCCTTTCCAATAATAAACAGAATTCAGAAACTATGACATTGCCCTTGAAAAAAATACTCGTCACCGGTTCCAACGGACTGCTTGGACAAAAGATTATTTATAAACTCCGCCAAAGAAAAGATGTTCAGGCTATCGCCACTTCCAAGGGTGAAAACAGATTGCTGCTGACCGATGGTTACATCTACGAATCGCTGGATATCACCAATGAGGCGGAGGTCGAGACCGTTTTTGCAAAGCACCGTCCGGATGTGGTTATCAATACCGCCGCGATGACTAATGTGGATGCCTGTGAAGACAAGAAAGAGGAGTGTTACAAACTCAATACCGAGTCGGTCGATATCATGGTTTCGGCCATGGAAAAAATAATTCCCGATTCACAGTTTATCCACCTCTCGACCGATTTTATTTTCGACGGAGAAAAGGGCCCGTATTCGGAAGAAGACATTCCGAATCCACTTAGTTATTATGGTATTTCAAAATTCGAATCTGAAACGCTTGTTACAGAAAGCAAACTGAACTGGGCCATTGTCCGGACCATTATCGTTTATGGCATTGTCGACAACATGAGCCGTTCGAATATCGTTTTATGGGCGAAAGAAGCTTTAACAAAAGGTCAAAAAATCAATGTGGTGGATGATCAGTTTCGTTCACCAACGCTTGCCGAAGATCTGGCTGATGGCTGTATCGCTATTGCCGATAAAAAGGCCAGGGGGATTTTTAATCTGAGCGGACCTGAGCCAATGAGTATTCTTGAGCTGGTCTACAAAGTAGCCGATTTTTGGAAGCTGGATAAATCGGTTATCAATCCAATCAAATCCAATACCTTGAACCAACCTGCCAGGCGTCCGCCACGTACAGGTTTCATCATTGAAAAAGCAAAAAGGGAATTGAATTATGCTCCGCATTCATTTGAAGCCGGATTGCGGATTCTGGATGAACAATTGAAAGTGAAGAGCGTGCACTGATGCCTGTTCTTCAGCTCCCGGCTAGCTGAAACTTTTCTATATTTGACCCTATTCTTGAGAATACCCCGATAGAATTAAAAAACAAAAAAATATGAGTTTATTCAGAAAGAAATCCGTTGCCTCGTTGCTTGCCCAGGCAGCCGACAATGAAAAAGGCTTGAAACGTACCCTCGGTGCCGGCCATCTTGTTGCACTGGGTATCGGGGCCATCATCGGTGCCGGTTTATTCGTGCGTACGGCTGCAGCTTCGGCTGAAGCGGCAGGACCTGCTGTTACTTTGTCTTTTGTTGTGGCAGCGATCGCCTGTGCATTTGCCGGTTTGTGTTATGCCGAGTTTTCGGCCATGATCCCGATCTCCGGAAGTGCCTATACATATGCCTATGCAACAATGGGCGAGCTTGCAGCCTGGATCATCGGATGGTCGCTGGTGTTGGAATATGCCCTGGGGGCAGCCACAGTGTCCATCGCCTGGAGTGAGTATCTGAATAATCTGCTGGGAATGAAGATTCCCTTTCAGTGGTGCCATTCTCCGTTTGAACACATCAATCTCCTCTATCACCATACCTTTAAGAATGGAGTGATGTTCATTTCCGATGACGTACTCAATGCATTGCCTGCAGCTATTAAGGGGATGGCCGTAACCTCACACGGACTGATCAATCTGCCTGCACTTGTTATCCTTCTGGCTCTGACCCTGCTGCTGATCAAAGGCACCCAGGAATCCGCTTTTGTCAATGCCATCATCGTTTTTCTGAAAGTGGCAATTGTGCTTCTCTTTATTTTTCTGGGCTGGCATTATATCCGACCCGAAAATCATTCACCCTATTTGATTCCGGCCAATGCAAGCGGTCATGGAGGCATGTTTCAACACGGTTGGGGAGGTGTGCTTGGCGGGGCTGCGATTGTGTTTTTTGCCTTTATCGGATTCGACGCTGTGTCTACTGCGGCGCAGGAAGCTAAAAACCCCAAACGTGATATGCCTATCGGTATTCTGGGTTCTCTCATCGTGTGTACAATTCTGTATGTTCTTTTCTCCTACGTACTTACAGGCATTGCGAATTGGCAGGAATTTGCAGATCCTTCCAAGGGCAAAGAAGCTTCTGTCGCCTACGCCATCAAAACATACATGCCGCAGTACGCACACTGGATGCCGACCATGGTTACGGTTGCCATTCTTGCCGGTTTCTCGTCTGTGATTCTTGTTATGCTGATGGGCCAGAGCCGGGTGTTTTACTCCATGGCCAATGACGGACTCCTGCCCAAAGTATTCTCTGATCTCCATCCGAAATTCCGTACACCGTATAAAGCCAACTGGATCCTTTTTCTTTTTGTAGGTAGTTTCGCGGCCTTTATTCCCGGAAGCATTGCCGGAGATCTGACAAGTATCGGTACCCTCTTCGCCTTTATGCTTGTTTGTGCCGGTGTCATCATCATGCGCAAAACAGATCCGGATCACCCACGCCCTTTCAGAACACCGTTTGTGCCTCTTTTTCCGATCCTGGGTATGCTGATTTGTCTGGCGATGATCATTTCCCTTCCGCTCAATACCCAAATGAGCGCATTGGCCTGGATGGTGGTTGGACTGATCATTTATTTCGCGTACAGTAAAAACAGAAGCAAGCTGAATCTTCCTTCATAAAAATTCCGGCAATCAAAAAAGCCGTCCTGATATCGTCAGGACGGCTTTGATTTTAAGATCAACAAACAGATTATCCTGCCCAGATGAGCGAGCCTTTAAAAGAACCCGGAGAATTGAAACGCACGCTCGGTCTGCTGGATGCGACCAGCATCGTGGCCGGTTCGATGATTGGCTCGGGTATTTTTGTAGTCAGCACCTTCATGGCACGCGATATCGGCGCTCCCGGTTATTTGTTGCTGCTCTGGGTCATAACCGGTCTGCTCACCATTTCAGCAGCTTTGAGCTATGGTGAACTCGCCGGAATGATGCCCAATGCAGGCGGGCAATACATATATATCCGCCGGGCCTACAACCCATTGTTGGCATTTATGTACGGGTGGACCGTTTTTACGGTTATTCAGACCGGCGTTATCGCCGCTGTGGCTGTTGTCTTTGCGAATTACACAGCTGTTTTCTTTCCCGAACTGAATATCATTGTTTTGAAACTGGGTTCTTTTGAAGTCAGCATGAAACAGGTACTTTCAATTGTCAGCATATTGGGACTGAGTTATGTGAACAGTCAGGGCGTGAGAACGGGAAAGACGATCCAGCTGATCTTTACATCGGCAAAGCTTTTTGCACTCTTTGCACTCATCGTTCTGGGTTTTGCAATTGGTTTGAAAACAAATACCTTATCGGATAACTTCCACCATATGTGGGATGCATCAAAAACCTGGAAAGATCCCCCAACGGGAATCTGGAACACCAAAACGCTCAGTGGAATTGCCTTGCTTGGTATGTTGGGATCCACAATTATCAATTCTTTGTTTTCGAGCGATGCCTGGAACAATGTGACTTTCATCGCCTCAGAAATCAAAAACCCCAAGAAGAATATTCCCAGAAGTCTTTTTCTGGGAACCACCATTGTTACTGTTGTGTACATCCTTGCCAATATTGCCTATATGGCCCTGTTGCCTTTGCATGGCGATCCGGCAGCTGCCAGTATAACCGGACAAGGGATTCAGTATGCAGCGAACGATCGTGTGGGGGCTGCTGCAGCTTCTGTTATTTTTGGAAACACAGGTTCATACCTCATGGCGGGGCTGATTATGATTTCCACCTTCGGCTGCATGAATGGAATTATTCTCGCCGGTGCCCGTTTGTTTTACGCCATGTCGAAGGATGGCTTGTTCTTCAAAAAAGCCGGTGAACTGAATAAAAAGGAAGTTCCTTCTTTCGCGCTTTGGATTCAGTCGGGATGGGCCTGTGTGTTATGTCTTTCGGGCACATACAGCGATTTGCTCACGTATGCCACTTTCGCTTCGCTGCTTTTTTATATCCTCACCATAGCAGGAATTTTCATCCTCCGGAAAAAGGAGCCGGACACGGAACGGCCTTACAAAGCTTTTGGATATCCCTTTGTGCCGGCCATCTACCTGATTGTAGCAACGGCCATCTGCGTCGATTTGCTGATCTATCAAACGGTCAACTGTGGCTTCGGTTTGCTGATTGTCTTGCTGGGTATTCCGGTTTATTTCTTCGCAAAACCGGGTGCTGCGAAAGAACCTGATGGATTGATTGAGAATTAGGGACATTGGAAAAAAATCTTCCCGGCATTTAGATAGAATAAATTACTGGCAGCCTTCCTTTTAATCCACTGACTGAAAGAATACCTGAAACTTCTTATGAGTTGTTCAGATTTCTGACAATTCGTTCCTATGTTCTCTCCCTCCTTCGGTATAACGCAGGAAAAACAGCAATTCAAAAGGGAATTTTCACTCCGGAAGGCAAATAACGACCTCCCTGTATAGACGGAGTATCTCCCTCTATAGAAAAAGTACCTCCATGTATAGAAGGAGTATCTCCCTGTATAGAAAAAGTACCTCCATGTATAGAAGAAGTATCTCCCTGTATAGAAAAAGTACCTCCGTGTATAGAAGGAGTATCTCCCTGTATAGAAAAAGTACCTCCGTGTATAGAAGGAGTACCTCCGTGTATAGAAAAAGTACCTCCGTGTATAGAAGGAGTACCTCCGTGTATAGAAAAAGTACCTCCGTGTATAGAAGCAGTTCCTCCACGATGGTTGAGACGTCCATGTTGGTTGGGATGTCCACGTTGGTTGGGATGTCCACGTTGGTTGGGATGTCCATGTTGGTTGGGACGTCCACGTTGGTTGGGATGTCCATGTTTTTTGGGACGTCCACGTTGGTTGGGACGTCCACGTCCCAACCGTCCGAAACAAAATAATCCCTCCGTTTCGTATTTGCCAACATTGAAAAGAGTCCATACTTCTGCCGGATGAAACAGTTCATGCGCGATTACTTCTCTTTCAACCGCCGCGAGCGTCGCGGAATCAGTGTGCTCCTGGGAATTCTTGCACTTCTCCTGATTGCATTGGGGTATATGCATTCAGGGGATTTTGTTCAGGGCAGGGAAAGCGTTTTGGAAGAAGCCCAGCTGGATCAAAAGGAAGAAATCCGGGATCCAATCAAAAAAGAACAACCACATGGGACGAGCGAAAATCCTGAAGAAAAAAAGAAGCGGCTTCCCGAATACTTCTGTTTCAATCCAAACACCACAAGCCAGGAAAACTGGGAGAGACTTGGCCTTTCTGAGAGGCAGGCGAAAACAATTATCAATTATGTTTCCAAAGGTGGAAAGTTCAGGAAAAAGGAGGATTTAAAGAAGATATACAGTATCCATGACCAGGACTATGATCGGCTGGAACACTATATCCTGATTCCTGAGGACAGCTCAAAAAAAGCGCCCAAACCGTTCGTTGACGAAAAAGGCCAAAGCAAACCATTAGTCTCATACAAAATCAAACCAGGCGAACATCTTGAGCTCAATGGAGCAGATTCTGCAGCGCTGATCAGGCTTCCCTGTATAGGCCCTGCTTTTGCCAGGCGGATTATCGCCTACAGAACCCGGATTGGCGGATTTGTTTCCACAGAGCAGCTGAAAGAAATTTTTGGCTTCGATGAAGAACGGTTTAATTGTCTGAGCGATCGGGTGGAGGTGGACCCGGATAAAATTCACAAGCTGAACATCAATGTGGCCAGTGCCGATGAGCTGAAAAAGCATCCCTATATCCGATGGAATGTGGCCAGGCTGATCGAGAGTTATCGAAAGCAACACGGCCCCTACCGCAAACTGGAAGAGCTCAGAAAACTGGACTTGATTGATGAGGTTTTGTTTGGGCGGATTTTGCCCTATCTGTCCCTGGAGTGAATGGAATAAAGGAAATAGCTGAATCCTCCTGCTTCTTTCCGCTCGGACTTATGCCCATCCATCCAAACAGCCACACAGCCGATTTAAGGAAAAGGATGATTGAAAAATTTAAATGGTCTGATCGCAGGGTAACCCGCAACTTCCCGCTCCTGTATTTTTAACGGTGAATTGAATCAAACGGTGCCTTGTTCAAGGGTCTCCAGATTCCTGAAAATCAGCTTAGTTTCACATATACCCTTTTCCATAATTTCAGGTTATAGAAATTGGGTATTTGTGAAATTTAGCTGTTTTTACTCAGCTTAGTTTCACATATACCCTTTTCCATATTTTAGGTTATAGAAATTGGGTATTTGTGAAATTTAGCTGTTTTTCTCAGCTTAGTTTCACATATACCCTTTTCCATAATTTTAGGTTATAGAAATTGGGTATTTGTGAAATTTAGCTGTTTTTCTCAGCTTAGTTTCACATATACCCTTTTCCATAATTTTGGGTTATAGAAATTGGGTATTTGTGAAATTTAGCTGTTTTACTCAGCTTAGTTTCACATATACCCTTTTCCATATTTTTACATCAGAGAATTGGGTATCTTTGCCACCTTCGAACTACATCTATGCTGAGCCAGACACTGAAAACCACCATCCGCGATATACCTGATTTTCCGAAACAGGGAATTGTATTTAAAGACATAACACCTATTCTCGAAAACCATGAACTCTGCGGAAAGATTACCGATGAGTTTGCCCGGGTTCTCGGATCCCGTCCACTGGATGCGATTGTAGGTATTGAAAGCCGTGGTTTTCTTTTTGGTTTTCTGCTTGCCCAGAAGCTGAAGAAACCTTTTGTGCTCGTCCGCAAAGAAGGCAAACTTCCCGGTCAGACAGTCTCCACAGAATATGCCCTGGAGTACGGAACAGCTAAAATTGAAATGCATACCGGCTCCATCCGCAAAGGCTGGAACGTGCTGATACACGATGATCTGCTTGCAACCGGCGGAACCTGCTGTGCAGCTGCCGATCTGGTTCAAAAGCAGGGAGGAATCGTTTCCGGTTTTGCTTTTGTGGTTGAACTGGATTTCCTGCATGGAAAAGAACGCATCAGCAAATACTCTTCACACATTGATAGTTTAATCCACTACTAGATGGAAACCGAAACAAGTAAAGCGATTCAAAAGCCATTAACAAACAGCAATACCATGAATTTCAATTACAATGAAAACCAGGTGATGATAGCCGACATGATCCGCAAGTTCGGTGAAGAGCATATCCGGCCAAAGATGATGGAATGGGATGAAGCGCAGACATTTCCGGTGGAGGTGTTCAAAAAGCTCGGCGGACTTGGTTTGATGGGCGTTCTTGTACCTACCGAATACGGAGGCTCAGGCTTCAGTTATACGGAATATGTGACGGCAATCGTTGAGTTGTCGCGTATCTGCGGTTCTATCGGACTGTCGATGGCCGCACACAATTCCCTGTGCACCGGGCATATCATGGCTTTTGGAAATGACGAACAAAAAAAGAAATACTTGCCCAAGCTGGCGACAGCCGAATGGATCGGGGCTTGGGGACTGACCGAAACGGGTACCGGTTCTGATGCCGGAGGAATGATGACTACTGCAGTGGCTGATGGAGATTATTTTGTCATCAACGGATCAAAGAACTTTATTACCCATGGCGTCAGCGGCAATGTTGCTGTTGTGATTGTCCGTACCGGTCAGAAAGGCGATTCGCACGGCATGACAGCCTTCATCGTTGAAAAAGGAACACCGGGCTTTACCGGCGGGAGGAAAGAAAACAAACTCGGAATGAGAGCTTCAGAGACCACCGAACTGATCTTTGACAATTGCAGGGTTCATAAAAGCCAGATGATGGGGAAGATTGGCGAAGGCTTTATTCAGGCCATGAAGGTGCTGGATGGCGGTCGCATTTCAATTGCTTCTCTGGGAGTTGGAATCGCCAAGGGAGCCTATGATGCATCCGTGAAATATGCCAAAGAAAGAGAACAGTTTGGAAAACCCATCGGGCAGTTTCAGGCTATCGCATTCAAACTGGCCGATATGGCTACCGAAATTGAAGCGGCTGAACTGCTGACCTACAAAGCGGCAGATCTGAAGAACAGAGGTGAAAAAGTGACCAAGGCGGGTGCTTTTGCCAAATACTATTCATCCGAAGTTGCTGTCAGGGTTGCCACCGATGCCGTTCAGATTTTCGGAGGATATGGCTATACAAAAGACTTCCCGGTAGAGAAATTTTACCGCGACAGCAAGCTCTGCACGATCGGGGAAGGTACTTCCGAGATCCAGAAAATGGTCATTGCCCGGGAAATATTGAAGTAATTAGAAGCTGTTTTGACGGTTTTTGACAAATGAAGATTTGAATTCAAACGAAATTGCTGATTTGGATCCACATTACAGCTTCTTACAGACTGTTTGGCCGGATTTAGCTCCGAATCATCTTCATTTCATTGAGATTTTATGAAATTTGAACAGTTGATCGAAAGAAATCAAAATAAATTTGGGGGATTGGAGGGAAAAATATATTACTGTATTTTGACACTTGAGTGGCTAGAAACAGTTATAACTCACGGATTTCAATGATGTTGGCATATCGCACTCCGCTATTTGGATGCGTTCTTCGGTAAGATATACGAGTGGATAAAAGGAAATCAAAATAAATTTGGCTGTTTGGACGGAAAAATTTACATTTGCCTCCCTGAAAATATATAAAAAAGACAAGCACAATGATCATAGTTCCAGTTAAAGAAGGCGAATCAGTCGAAAAAGCCCTTAAGAAATTCAAGAAAAAATTCGAGAAAACCGGTGTTGTCCGCGAACTCAGAGACCGTCAGAAATTCACTAAACCTTCTGTACGCAGAAGAGAAGTGGTGAAAAAAGCGATCTACAAAGAGCAGTTGCAGCGCGCCGAAGAATAAATTATTTCATTATTTGCTTTGAATAACCTATATTTATACCAATAACAGTTTGCTGTTATCGGATAACTATAGGTTTTTTTTATGTCCTCAGTGCAGATCGACTCCTTCCTTAACTTTCTTCGCTTCGAAAAGCGATCGTCGCCCCATACCATCCTGGCATATCAGAACGACCTGGAATCGCTTGCCGCCTTTCTTGTTGTGGAATGTGCACTGGATAAGCCCGAAGAGGCTACCCATCTGTATATCCGCTCCTGGATCGTGAAGATGATGGAAGATGGAATCGGTCCCCGCTCGGTCAATCGCAAAATCACGGCTGTGCGTTCGTTTTTCAAATACCTCATGCGTCAGGGCCTTGTAAAGATCAATCCTTTGTTGCGTATCCAGGGCCCCAAATCACCATCCAGGCTGCCTGTTTTTGTTGAGGAAGACAAGATGGAGCAATTGCTCACCAAAGTGGACTTTGGCGAAGGTTATGAGGCCATCATGAAAAAGCTGATCGTTGAGCTGTTTTATGGCACCGGCATGCGGCTTTCTGAATTGATTCATCTCAAAACGAACGATGTCGATTTTTACCAGAGTAGCCTGAAGGTGCTTGGCAAACGAAATAAGGAACGGGTCATTCCCATTGGCAAAATCCTGCAGTCGCAACTGAGCCAGTTCATCGAACTCCGGAAAAATGCCAAAGCAGGAAAATTCGATTCGTATCTCTTTGTGCATGAAAATGGCAAAAAACTAAGTGAAATGTTTGTTTATAGTTTGATTAATTTCTATCTTGGCTTGGTAACAACTCTGGATAAGAAAAGTCCGCACGTACTGCGGCACACCTTTGCAACACACATGCTGAATCATGGGGCCGATCTCAATGCGATCAAAGAAATTCTGGGCCATGCAAATCTTTCCGCTACTCAGATCTATACCCACAATACAATAGAGAAATTAAAGGATATTCACAGGCAGGCTCATCCGAAAGCATAGCGCATTAAGCATACCCAATTCTACTTTAACGATTCATCCAAATTTAAAAAGGAGGCTTTTATGAAAATCAAAATCCAATCCATCCATTTCGATGCCGATAAAAAATTGCTTGAACACATTCAGGAGAAAGTGAACAAGCTGAATCATTTTCACGATGGGATCATCAGCGGGGATGTTATTCTGCGGGTTGAAAAAAACACCGTTCCGGAAAACAAGATTGCTGAAATCAGGTTGCTTATTCCCGGAACCGATCTGTTCACAAAAAAGCAATGCAAGACCTTTGAAGAAGCGATAGATACAGGTGTGGAAGCATTGACAAAACAGGTTCAAAAACACAAAGAGAAAGCAAAGGGAATCTGATAGACCGTATTCCCGGAATTTCAACAAAAACGTTTTGAGTTCATGCTGCAAGGCCTGAATTCAGAACGTTTTTTGTCTGAAGGAGATCTCCATTGGTACTGGAATCCGGGGGGGCAAATCAAATCAGCTCATTTTTCAGCTCAAATGCAGCCTTTTTCATCTCAAATGTGGCGTTTAGAGTTCAAATCCTATCAATTCCTGGTAATTGTGTTTGATCCACCTAGAGGTGGAAGCAGGATTACTTCTGACCTTGAGTCCGAATGAGCTCCAGGATGCCTGAAGCCAGGGAGGAGCGCTGGTTTGTGTTAAGAAAATGTGAATCAGCATCGATATGGCCCCAAAATCGGGGCCCGTGAAATTAAATTTTCGCATTAAATTTGTGGCCCCTGATGTTTCATGAAACAGGAGCTCAGGGAACGGGCGTAAGCCTCAAGATGCCCTGTTAAGTGGCGTTTCGGCTTGTTTCAAGTAGATTTCAGGCTGCCTGAAAACGGCGCTTTAGGGCCCAAATCCTGCATTTTGGCAGGGGCATTTAAAATTAATTAATTGATTTCTTTGTGGGATTAATAATGTTTTTCTACATTTGCAGTCCTTTTTCGGGAAATAGTTCAGTTTTTTAGTCATATTCGTTCATAATTTATTGATAATCAAGCCGAAGTAGCTCAGCTGGTAGAGCAGCTGATTTGTAATCAGCTGGTCGGGGGTTCGAGTCCCTTCTTCGGCTCCAGACACAATGACGAATTGATGGGGAGATAGCCAAGTGGCCAACGGCAACAGACTGTAAATCTGTCCTCTTCGAGTTCGAAGGTTCGAATCCTTCTCTCCCCACAACCTGATTGGGGAAGCAGATCCTGAGGAATCAGGTTTCAGTTTTTAAATGGTTTTGTTCTTTGAATAAGTTTTTTTTATGAAATCTGAGCTTTTAGGAAAGCGCAGAATTTTGTCAAGCATTTTGGAATTTAAAAAGCGGAAGTAGCTCATTTGGTAGAGCGTCAGCCTTCCAAGCTGAGGGTAGCCGGTTCGAGCCCGGTCTTCCGCTCTTTTTTCGAATTAACCTGGTTTGATCCGGGTATTGGATTGATTTTAGCGCTGCAACAGGATTACAGCTTTAACCTCAACACAACAAGCTGTTGTAGCTCAGCGGTAGAGCACTTCCTTGGTAAGGAAGAGGTCGTGAGTTCAATCCTCATCAACAGCTCACAGCTTATCTGCTTTGAGAGCATTAAAAAAATAGAGTACAATTTTAGTTCAGAAAAAACAAAATAAGTAAACCACAATTTAATTTAAATATAGCTATGGCTAAAGAAAAATTCGACCGCTCCAAACCACATGTGAACATTGGAACCATTGGTCACGTTGACCACGGTAAAACAACCCTGACAGCAGCAATTACAAGTGTACTTGCCGATAAGGGTCTTGCCGTAGCAAGAGACTTCTCTTCTATCGATAATGCTCCTGAGGAAAAAGAACGTGGTATCACGATCAATACCTCTCACGTTGAATATGCCACAGTTAACCGTCACTACGCACACGTAGATTGTCCGGGTCACGCTGACTATGTAAAGAACATGGTTACAGGTGCTGCCCAGATGGATGGTGCAATTCTTGTTGTTGCTGCGACTGACGGTCCAATGCCACAGACACGCGAACACATTCTTCTTGCCCGCCAGGTTGGTGTGCCAAAGATTGTTGTTTTCATGAACAAAGTGGATTTGGTCGACGATCCAGAACTTCTTGACCTTGTTGAAATGGAAATCCGTGACTTGCTCACGTTCTATAAATTTGACGGTGCCAATACACCGATCATCCGCGGTTCTGCTTTGGGTGGTTTGGAGAAAAAGCCGGAATGGGTTGAGAAAATCATGGAACTGATGGATGCCGTGGATACTTTTATTCCTATCCCTCCCCGTCAGATCGACAAGCCTTTCCTGATGCCAGTTGAAGATGTGTTCACAATCACCGGTCGCGGAACTGTTGCTACAGGTCGTATCGAAACAGGTGTTGTAAACGTTGGAGAAGAAATCGAAATCATCGGAATGGGTGATGTGAAATTGAAATCAATCGTTACAGGTGTTGAAATGTTCCGTAAGCTTCTCGACAGAGGTGAAGCTGGTGACAACGTTGGTCTTCTGCTCCGCGGTGTGGATAAGAAGGACATCCGTCGTGGAATGGTAATCGCTAAACCCGGTTCTATCACTCCCCACACAGAGTTCACTGCCGAAATTTATGTATTGAAAAAAGAAGAAGGCGGACGTCACACTCCCTTTCACAATAAATACCGTCCACAGTTTTACCTGAGAACAACAGATGTTACAGGTGAAATTGACCTTCCGGCCGGCCGCGAAATGGTTATGCCTGGTGATAACGTGACCATCACCGTAAAGCTGATCGTTCCGGTTGCAATGGACAAAGGACTTCGCTTCGCAATCCGTGAAGGTGGAAGAACTGTTGGTGCAGGACAGGTTGTTGAAATTATCAAGTAAGAGATCAAGAAACAAACAGACAAAGATGTACTGCGAAAAGCGGTACATCTTTTCTTCCCTGATCTTGTTATTAACCGATTAACTCTGCTTTTTCTGTAAGAGAATACCGGTGAGAAAAAGTCGGAACGAACACCGGAGGGCTGGAGAAAGAGAGAATGAACGGCTTAATTTATAAACGGGCGTAGTTCAAGGGTAGAATAGAGGTCTCCAAAACCTTTGATGGGAGTTCGAATCTCTCCGCCCGTGCAGAAGGAAATTAATCCTGATTCGCCATTGGCGGATGGAGGAAAAAAATAACCGGACGGTCATACGTTCAACAGAATTATGTTGTTATGGGTAAAATCAGGCATTACATAGAAGAAACAAGCAACGAATTGCTTCACAAGGTCAGCTGGCCGACCTGGACTGAACTTCAGGAAAGTGCTGGAATCGTTGCGATTGCATCAGTTATCATCGCGCTGATCATTTTTGGAATGGATTACGGTTTCAGCGCACTGATGAAGACTTTATACCAGGTATTGTAAATCATATTAATTGCTGTTCAAGATGGCTGAGAAGTCTAAAGTTAAAGTACAGGATCAGACTAAAAAATGGTACGTGATTCGTGTTGTCAACGGCAAGGAAAAGAAGATCAAGCAATACATTGAATCTGAAATCAGCCGTTTGGGATTAACCGATTACGTATCTCAGGTTTTGATTCCGACTGAAAAAATTTATCAGATCAAGAACGGTAAAAAAGTCAGCAAAGAAAGAAACTTCTTCCCGGGCTATGTCTTGCTCGAAGCAGTTCTTGTCGGCGAAATTCCTCACATGATCAAGAACGTAACCGGTGTTATCGGTTTTCTTGGATCAAAAACCGGTGAAGCTGTTCCATTGCGTCTTGCAGAGGTGAACCGCATCCTGGGTAAAGTGGATGAACTTGCCGAAACAGAAGAAGCCATCGTCAATCAGTTTTACGTTGGAGAAACGGTTAAGGTCATCGACGGCCCTTTCAACACCTTCACAGGTGTGATCGAAGAAATTAACGAAGAGAAGAAGAAGTTGAAAGTGATGGTGAAAATCTTCGGACGCAAAACGCCACTCGAACTGAGCTATATGCAGGTTGAGAAGGAGTAAGATGAAAAGAGTGACTCAAATGAATGTTACGCACGCTTCCAGATAGTTAACATTAAATTAATTTTTTAAACCAAACAAATGGCAAAAGTAATAAGCGCTCTGATCAAGCTTCAGATCAAAGGCGGAGCGGCCAACCCTTCACCTCCAATCGGACCTGCACTGGGTGCGAAAGGCGTGAACATCATGGATTTTTGTAAAAAATTCAATGCTGCCACACAGGATAAGGCAGGAAAGGTGATTCCAGTTATCATTACTGTATACGGCGACAAGACTTTCGAATTCATCATGAAGACGCCTCCGGTAGCTATTCAGCTTAAGGATGCAGCAAAAATTCAGGATGGGTCTGCAGAGTCAAACCGTAAAAAAGTAGGAACGGTTTCCTGGGACCAGGTGAAGCAGATCGCGGAAGCGAAAATGCCCGACCTCAACTGCTTTACCGTTGAATCTGCAATGAGCATGGTAGCCGGAACCGCAAGGAGCCTGGGTATCGAGATCAAAGGTGAAAGCCCTCTCAAGAAGAATTAAGTAATCAACCGATGGAGTCAATGGCTGATCGCCGGAGACGTTTGTACATCATAAAACAAACACAATGCCTTCAATCAGCAAAAACAGAAAAAAAGTCCTTTCCAAGTATGATGCTACCAAAGCGTACTCCGTAGAGGAAGCTTGTAAAATCGTCAAGGACATTACCACCACCAAATTCGATTCTTCCGTAGATCTGGCTATCAGACTCGGTGTAGACCCCAAAAAGGCAAACCAAATGGTCCGCGGTACGGTAAACCTTCCACACGGAACGGGTAAAGTACTTCGCATCCTTGTTATCTGTACTCCCGATAAGGAAGCTGAAGCAAAAGCTGCAGGTGCTGATTTCGTGGGCTCCGATGAATATATTGCCAAAATCAAAGAAGGTTGGACAGACGTGGATGTGATTATCACCACTCCAAGCATGATGGGTAAAGTAGGCGCATTGGGTAAAGTATTGGGTCCGCGTGGCTTGATGCCCAATCCGAAAACCGGAACTGTTACAATGGATATCGCAAAGGCTGTGAAAGATTCAAAAGGTGGAAAAATCGACTTTAAAGTTGACAAATCCGGAATCATTCATGCTGCAGTCGGAAAAGCTTCTTTTGACACTGCCAAATTGCTTGAAAATGCAAATGAACTCTTGCAGACAGTGATCAAATTGAAACCTTCCTCTGCGAAAGGTGCATACCTCCGGAGCGTATCCATGTCAAGCACCATGAGTCCTGGTGTTCTAATTGAAACCAAGACATTGATGTCCTGATCATTTAACCGGTAAACGAAGCTCAAAAAAACAATCCAATGAACAAAGAAGAAAAAACAATAATTATAGATGATCTTGTGCAGAAACTTTCTGTAAACAAGAACTTCTATCTGGCCGATACTTCTGAGCTTCCATCAGAACAAACGAGCAAATTACGTCGGCTGTGTTTCGAAAAAAAGATCAGTATGATTGTTGTGAAGAACACCTTGCTTGAAAAAGCAATGGAACGTTCATCCGATGAGGAGTTCAAGCCGATGTACGGTGTCCTCAAAGGCTCCACCTCAATCCTCTTCTGTGAATCAGGCAGCGAACCCGCTAAGATGATCAAAGCCTTCCGCAAGGACGGTAAAAGACCCATTCTCAAGGCAGCATTTGTTGAGCAAAGCGTTTACATTGGCGATGGCCAGCTGGACGCACTTGCAAGCATCCGCTCCAAGAACGAAGTCATCGGCGATATCGTTGCTGCACTTCAGTCTCCAGCGAAAAATGTGATCTCCGGACTTTTGTCAGGAAAAAACAAACTCGCAGGAATTGTCAAAACACTTGCAGACAGACCTGAATAAGTTCTTAAAACCATTCAACAACAATCAACCTAGTAATTAACAATTAAAATCAAAATAAAATGGCAGCAGATTTAAAAGCTTTCGCTGAGCAGTTAGTTAACCTTACAGTAAAGGAAGTTAACGAATTAGCCGCAATCCTTAAAGATGAACATGGTATCGAGCCAGCAGCAGCAGCTGTGGCAGTATCAGCAGGTGGCGGAGCTGGCGCAGGCGCAGCAGTAGTAGAAAAAACAGCTTTCGATATCATTTTGAAAGCAGCAGGTGGTCAGAAACTTGGTGTTGTTAAAATCGTAAAAGATTTGACAGGTCTTGGTCTGAAAGAAGCTAAAGATTTAGTTGACGGCGCTCCTAAAGCAATCAAGGAAGGCGTTACTAAAGAAGAAGCTGAAGCTATCAAGAAACAATTAACAGAAGCAGGAGCCGAAGTTGAGATCAAGTAATCCACTTTCAATATTGGACGTACAGGCATAAC
>Ga0207091_1111_pt1 | contig 19811 bp, 23 predicted proteins | sample Alteio_BWMinHeat_47_FD_153534 | JGI IMG/M metagenome (GOLD analysis project Ga0207091, IMG submission 153534) | Enriched cells from forest soil in Barre Woods Harvard Forest LTER site, Petersham, Massachusetts, United States -... | ecosystem: Environmental > Terrestrial > Soil > Temperate forest >... | reverse complement strand
CTAGTGTGATGATGAGGGCATAACGGGGGCTGCCAATTTTCAGACGCTCTTCATCGAGTCTTCTACGCGGCAGGCGCAACGGATCGCGGGCGATAAATTTGCGAACCTCGTTGTCGTACCCAGGATAGCGCAGATTCAGGATTCGTATATTGCGTTCGTTCAGGGCTGCGCGACGAGGTCCGAATGATACGGTGCCGCGGTGACGCACAAAAACGTCGGTGGCCAGGAGATGACGCCAGCCAAGCTTCCGTGCACGCATGCAGAAATCATTCTCCTCGCCGTAGCCGGCGCCGTAGGTAGCCGCGTCAAGGCTCCCAACCTGGTGGATGCAGTCGCGCCTGACGTAGAGGCAGAACCCGACCCCGGTAGGTATTTCCACTCGATTGGCGCTGTTGGTTACTGCCGCTAGGGAGTCGATCTCTGCTGCCGTCCGGGCGTTGATTTCCTCGCCCGAATTCCAAGCATAGGTGGCGATCGACCCGACATTGGTGAACGGTGTTACCGTGCCGATCTTAGCTGCCGAGTACGCGGCGGCACGTAATCGCTGGATCCAGTCACCATAGACTTCTGTGTCGGCGTTGAGAAGAACGACGTCGCGATGGGTGGCGAGAGCAATCCCTCGGTTGATCGAGCCCGGAAACCCCAAGTTTATTGGGTTGTGAACCAGCGTGATCGACGTCACTTCAGAGAGCGTCTCGAGTTGGCCAACCAGCGCACGATCGGGTGAAGCGTCGTTTATTACAATGACCTGGGCTGAACCGCAGGTGGCTCGCACTGACTCCAGGCACGTCATCGTCTCCTCAAAACCGGCGTACACGGGAATTATGATCGCAATATCGCGGTCCAAGGGAGGTCGCGTGCGTGCCACTGGGTGCCGAGGCAATTTTAAGGGTGCGCGTGGCTCGGCTGCCGGCAACCTAAACACAACCGGCGAATCGGGCAGGGCCGACAATGTGCCGTCGGGCATGACCGCCAAGATCTTGAGGTAGTCACCCTTCAGGCCCGCTCGCCGCGGCCTGAAAGAAAAAACCCGACGCCTGGGGTCTGAATCTACGCTGGATAGGAACGTAATGCGGCGACCATCGGCATCCTCGGCGACCAGTTTTTTCGGGGCGTGTTCATGCCACTCAAGCGAAACCCAGCCGCGGACCACATTGTTCTGTGCAGTGGCCCGACCATCGAGCCCGAAGTCGGGCGGGTTGTTCAAGCCGGTTGCGAGCGCTCCGCGTCTATTGACCGAAACCCACAGCCTCGAGAGGTTCCGGTTGGCGGCTTGCGACCAGACGAGAGTTTCCCATTCTGCCGTTTTGCTCTTCCGGCGATCGGTCGGGGAAATCGAACCGGCCGGCCCCTCCAGTTCGGCAGCGCTCGCCCCGTCCAGCAAGCGGACCTGGCAGATGAGCTCCAGCCGCGGCGTCAAACCGATCCATGCGCTGTGGCCGACCTCGGGGATCGATACGAGGAACCGCGCGACCTCTGCCAACCGATCAGAAGGGAGCAGCGCGAACCGCCTTAGGGCAGTCTCGAGACGTTGGGTAGCGCCGGCGTAGTCTTTGAGCTCAACCATGCTCTCGACAATAGCCGCCTCGGCGTCCGCCGTTGATCGTTCCCGAGTGGCTTTCGAAAGCAGAGCATAAGCAGCCTCATACTCGCCGGTCGAGCACCAGAGGCGGCCGCAGAGCTCGACCGTGTCGAGGCTGCTCGGCGCAAGCCGCCAAGCACGATCAGCATGTCTTAGTGCGTCTCTTAGGTTGCCCGCTCGAATGGCCGCTGCGGCGTTACTGAGCAGACGTCGTAGTTCAGTCGAATGCGCTAGTCTGCGCGCCTCACTAACCAAGGAAAACCACTACGCAGTCAACTGTCGCCGACAACAACTCCAACCAGCAGCTAAAGCCACGGAACCTACGAGAAGTCGGTGCTGTTCAAGCCGGTGAAGCCCTTTAGCACGATTACCGTCGCTCCGTGGTCGAGACTGATGACCGTGCTGCCACCATGAACAAAAGTGTGGTTGTTGAGGATGTCGGCTGTGCTACCATTACCTGTTATGTGCAGCTTGTCGGGTCCGTGGGAGAAGTGCGTGATCTTATGGAAGCCACCGGCCTGACTGCTGTCGAAACTGAAGACGGCACTTGCCGCCCCCTTTGCGTCCATGAGGCTAAACCCATTGCCGCCGGCGAAGAAGTTGGTGCCGTGGCCAGCGAGCATCGTAGTCCGGCCGCTGCCGGCTTGGACCGACTCTGCTGCCACCGACCTTGTGCCATCGAAGAGGACCGGGCTGCCACCTACGAATGAAACGGTATCGTTGCCAAGTCCAAACACAGTACCTTTACCAGACATGGTCAGGTTCGCAGCTGCCACTTTGACCGTATCGTGGCCGAGCGAGAATACTGTATCGGAACCTCCGTTGAAAAGGTTGACCGTATCTTGGCCCTTCCCAGTCAATATGGCAAAAGACCCGCCGTCTGAGTAGATTCTATTCGCGCCGTGACCAGCGATTATCGTTCCGTGTCCTCCGGCGCCGTAGAAGGTATTGTTGTTTTGGTCGCCTATGAGAACTTCCAGGCCGCCGTGGCCAACGACCACCGGGTCTTGGCCACCAACAAGCACCACCCCTTGAGCGTTAGAGGGCAAAAAGAAGGGGGGCGGACCGCCTGGAAAATTATAAACGTTTAACGTGTTGGCGTCGTTGACGGGAGCTTCGTTGCGACCGAGTACTTCGCCATTCGTAAACCCGGCACTCAGAGCCGCGAGGGCGTCCTTCGCAAACGGAACTTCCACTGGATTGAGCGTTATAAGGACGTTCTCACCACCGGAGATGGTAGCCAGCGCCATTTTAACTTACTCCCCAACGCCATCGATGCGACTGAATGACGCGACCGATGCCCACCCTGAAATTAACGAAGTGTAAACACGCTCCGGCTAGTTTTGCTAATGTTTTGTTATTTAAGGGTGAGGCGAGGGGATAGGCACTCGCAACAAGTGGCGCGAACCGCGCTGGTCGTAACTAATTGATAAGTGGATATGATTGGATTAATGTTGGCCGCGGAATGTGTCGTATTGCCGCAGGCTGAATAAGCGCGGCTCGAGCAGGTACCCGTCCGGGAGCGGAAATTAAGATTCCGGTTGTCGGCGAGGTACTTCTCGTTCGCTTTCGAGCGATAAGCGGTATCGGCGAAGACCTCACTGCCGGTGTTGCCCTTCGAGATGAGATTTTGCAGCAGGGCTCCGTCATGGCGGGCAGCGTCGGTCGCCGCCAGGTGCGGATTAGCCGGTGTCGCCGGTCGATGCCGATATGGTTCTTGTAGCCAAAAGCTGGCACTGCCAGATCCACCCGTGGTGAGCCGTCTTCGGCAGGCTTTGCCTTCGACCACTTTACCGTCCAGCGCGCATCGCGGTCCTTCTGGGCGAGCTTGGCGGGCTTGCCCTGCCAAATCTCGGGAATGCGGCCCTGCTTGATGTCGCGCTTCTCGTCGTCGCGGTTGCGCTGCTTCGGAGCGGGCACGATCGAGGCGTCGATGATCTGACCGCCCATGGCAAGGAACCCTGCCTTGGTCAGTTCCGCTTCGTAGGCCTTGAAGACCACCTCGATCGCTGGCTTGCCGTCAAGCAAAGCTCGCGTCAGCGCCTCGCGAAAGGTCCAGATCGTATTGGCGTCAGGCACCGCATCGGACAAGCCGAGACCGAGGAAGCGCATGAACGATAGTCGGTCCTTGATCAGATATTCGCTCCGCTCGTCCGACAGGCCGTGCGCCGCCTGCAGTATCAGGATTTTGAACATCAATACGTGATCAAAGGGTGGGCGTCCGCCTTTCGACCCGTCCGACCGCGGAACCGTGCGGGCCAGATCGGCGCGAAACACCTCAAAATCAACGGTCCGGTTCAGGCGCTCGAGATCATCGCCCTTGGCCGAGAGTTCCTGCAGCCGTTCGTCAACATCGAAAAACCCGCGCTGGCCCCGCATCCCTTCCTCCGAATCAACGGAACCAGGGAATCACATCAGTCCCCAACCGGATAGGTTCTTGGAGGTGTCCGATTTCTCCTTCGCCGATGACGGTGGTCGCAGCCGATGCGGCCTTTTACTCGGGCAAGAACGACGCTACCGCGAAAGCTAAAGACCTCAAGCGCGTGTGTGCTCCCAATCGCTCCACCAAGAGCCCCGAGCGCAAACGCGAACAAGAGGAACCTCTGGTTTCCGTGAGGGGCAGGAAGGGCAGAAATGGCGTACCGGATCAGAGGGCCGCATCAGCGTGGTCAAGCGGCGCCACGGGCCCAACCGCTGCCGCCACAAGGGCAACGCCGGCATGCGTCGCTGGGTCCGATTGGGCGTCATCGGCGACAACCTCGTCACGGTCGGGAACGCGCTGGCCCCGCAGGTCAAACCTGTAGCCGTCATTCGGCAAACTCCTCGCCCGCGCGTACCAGCACGTCCTGCGGGCGGCTTTGCCTTTGCCCCCGCCAGGCCAGGCCATTCTGCTCAAGTGAATTTTGCGCCGGAAAGTAGTTAGTCGAAGTGCTCATTCTGACCTGCCCCCGGATTTTCGGACCGTCGATTAGTTGAGAGACTGGCTCCTGATTCGGAGGGAGCAATGCGGAAGGGACGGTTCACGGAAGAACAGATGGTGGCGATCATCCGGGAGGCAGATCGCGATCCGGTATCGGAGGTGGCGAAGCGCCACGGGGTAAGCGAGCAGACGATCTACATTTGGCGGAAGCGCTTCGGCGGATTTCAAGCAACCGATGTGCGGCGGCTGCGGCAGCTCGAGGCGGAGAACGCGCGGCTGAAGAAGCTGGTCGCCGAACGCGACCTCGAGATCGAGGTGATGAAGGAGGTCGCAGCAAAAAACTGGTGAGCGTGCCGGCCCGTCGGGGACAAGTGGTGTATGGCCGGGAGCGTGGTCTCTCGGCGCGGCGGGCCTGCACGCTGTTTAAGGTGGCGCGATCAGCGCTGAGCTATCGGAGCCGGAAGGCTATGAAGGATGCGCCAGTGATCAAGCATATGAAGGTGCTGTCGAGGCAGTATCCGCGCTATGGCTATCGGCGCATCCGCGTCTTTATGGGCCGCGACGGGTACGGAATGAGCCTCGGCCGGGCGCATCGACTGTGGCAAGCGGCGGGGCTGCAGGTGCCGCGTAAGCGGCCAAAGAAGCGTGTGGCTGCAGCCCGGCCGCGCCCGCAAACGCCTACGGGTCCAAACCAGGTATGGTCCTACGACTTCGTGTTCGACCGCTGCGCCAACGGCCAGCAGCTCAAGTGTCTGACCGTGACCGACGAATTCACCAAGGAAGGATTGGCTATCGATGTTGCTGGCCGGATACGCTCGGGACGGGTGATCGAGGTATTGGCGCGGCTGGTCAGCGAACGTGGCGCACCGGCCTTTCTGCGCAGCGACAATGGGCCGGAGTTCGTCTCGACGGCGCTGTTGTCATGGATCGCCGCGCACGGCATCAGCACCGCATTGATCGAGCCGGGAAAGCCCTGGCAGAATGGCGTCGTAGAGAGCTTCAATGGCAAGTTCCGCGACGAATGCCTCAGCCTCGAATGGTTCCGCTCCCGCGCCGAGGCGAGGGTGATCATCGAGACCTGGCGGCGGCATTATGACGAAGTGCGTCCGCATTCGAGCCTCGGCTATCTGACGCCGAAGGAGTTTGCAGCGTTGCAAGTGAACCCAGCGACCCGTGATGCAACGGGCCGGGGCGCTGCGGTATTGGGGCCTTCGCGCCCCGGCCCGTTGCCCCAATCGCCTCGCATGAGGCAAGGACAGCAAACGGAGGGGGCCGTCTCAAGCTAGCCGTGGTCCGAAAAATCGGGGCAGACCAATTCCCTGCGCCGGGCGGCGCTAAGCACACGAAGAATATCCGGGAGCGCTGCCGTGCGCCCAGAGCTGTCCCACTCTAATCGATAGGGCACGCGAGCGCACCGATTCCAATCGCGGGACCACGTGAGTCTGTCTCACCTGTGGCCAGCCGACCGGCGATCCCACATGCGCGGCTCTGATCCACGCCAGCGCGCTGCTGTCATTCGTCTATATAGGCTCTTGGCGGCATGCCGTCGTTGGCGCGCTGCCATTCCTGCTCTATGACGGATCCACTATGGGACAACAACCCCTCCCAAAGCGTCTCCGCTTCGATGATCGCCCTCAAGGCCGAGTTTGCCACGGCGCGGCTGACGACGCGATTGAAATATCGCTCCAAGCAAGTTCGAGTCTCTAACTGCCCCTTAGACAGGAGCGCCTTAAATGAGTTGTCTTCGTGTAATCTGTAATAATATAGTTTCTCATTTATGTATTCTGGTTCCGTCTCAAGGGTGCAAGACAGTACAAAATCCCAGTCATGGCAATATTTTAGATTTATGAACTGCCCGACGGTATTGTACAGCTTAGGCGTGAAGCACAGGTTACCACTACTTATCGCTCGGTTCATTTGAATAAACGCAGTCGAAACGGTCGGATAGTTGCCAATTGCGTCCAACGCGGACTTAAACGAGGCGACCTGCTGCCCAAAGGCAGGCCGGCCGTCGGCGTCGATGAATTCAACATTTGTAAAGATAAGTTGACGCCCACTCGCGATGGCTTGGCCACAGCGTTCCACTCGGGTCGGTGCGTAGAGGTCGTCTGAGTTAACCACCATCAGCGCCTCACCCGTCGATAAGGAAATTGCTTTATTAATCGTAGCTGCGGCACCAAGGTTTCTCGCGTTACGCTCCACAACGATTCGAGTGAACCGATCTCCGACCCAACTGTTTTGTCCAAATTCTTCTGCCATGCGGAACGACCCGTCATGGGATGCGTCATCGATAACAATAAGCTCAATTTGTGGCCATGTCTGATCGACGATAGACATTAGACAATCCAGCAAAAAAAGCTCGTGATTGGATGACGGAACGATCACCGAGACGAGCATTTCACGCTTACCAAGGCTACGACAGGAAGAGCCGTCTGGTCATTTCCATATAAGACACGCCGCCCTGATCGTTCGCGCGCAGACCGACGAGCACCGTGTACTCTCCAGAGCCGATTGTCCGTAAATCGATGTAAGCTTGAAAGCCAGAAACCCTAGCAACCTCTACAGGGAGCTGTTTTTTATGGTTAAGCACATCAGGCCGGCCGATGTGGTATGTGGCCAAGGAGAACAATGGATTGCTATCCGAGCCGACTCGTACCAAACTTACAATACAGGTCAACTGTGTCGCCTCTATAGGCTGGACCGGGCAAATCCAACCACTTATATACCAGGGATCGCCTCTGTTCACATGCACCGTGCTTTTGCTCGGAACATCAATAAAGCCCACAACCGGGAACACACCGTGCGCGACCTCGCTAAGTCCGGCGGACACAATAGGCGATGCGCGATTGAAGCTGGAAGTCTCAAGCCAGTTTAGATAGAATTTGGAGAGCGCAAGGTTAACTGCCTGTAGGCTGCGGCACCTCTCGGTGCTCGCCAGCAGCATCTCCAGAAGGTTGATGGCCGGCGGATCCCAAACTTCAGATGCGGCGCGCGCTTCAAACCTCTTTATAACCTCGGCCTCGATGTCCTGTTTAGTCGTAATTAGGCTGGCCTTGGCGGCACGCGCACACGCGGCCAGCCATCGGCGGCCAAATTGCCGATCCGGCTCTAGATGCGCCCCTTCCGCCCATTCGTTCCAGGCGTTTATGAAAACCAGGCGCTGACCAGGCCGGTGACGCCTCTTGCTATGAATCACGAGCGCCGACAGCCAAGTCTCGAATAGTTCCGGTGTCGCCCCATGATACAAGTGGCCTCTGGCTCCGAGCCTCGACGTATTATCCCACCCCGCCATCGCCGTGCGAAACGTCTTGTATGGCTTTTCCCACTTCACTAGCTCAGTTGTAACAACATCGGCATAGTAATATGCCCGTCCATCGAAAGGCTTCTTCCACTCAATTTTGTCGTTGACCTCGTTGGCTAAGACTCCGTGCGGCGGGAATTCAACGCCGGCATCAAAACCAAAGCCAAATGGATCATCGAATCCGAATGTCAGACAAGCTGCGATGAATAGCTCGAGTTCGTTTTCTTTCGCTATCTCGCGCCATATCCGAATGCATCTGCCGAGATCAGGAATCGCGTTTGGCCTATATACGAGCAATAGTGGCCGCCCATCAATGCGTATGTATCGATTATCGCTAAAATACGGATACAGATCTTCGATGAATTTTCTCTCCCAAGATCCGGGGGTAAAATTCTGCGAGACCAGAACCTCGTGCTCAGACCCATCCCAACGCCGGGTCCAATTCTCGTTCGCCCAGCATAGACAAAATGGCATCTCGAGTGATTTATTTGACAGCATCAGCTCCAGCGGCCTCTCGAGCAAGCGGCGACCGTCAAACCAATAATAATAGTGGCAAAACCCGCTGATGCCGTACGCCTTGGCAAGTTTAGCCTGTTGTTCCATTACCTCAGGTACACGAAGGTCGTAAAACCCTAATTCGCCCGGCAGTTGTGGCTGATGGTGACCCTCGTACAGTGGCGCCGCCTTGGTAACATTCGTCCACTCAGTGAAGCCCCTACCCCAGGCCTCATCGTTTTCCGGAATAGGGTGAAACTGTGGAAGATAGAATGCTATAAGCTGAGTTCGGTCGTCAGAAGCGTGGTCCGACAAATTCAGTGTGGGTTCTTGCGGCGAGGCGACGTGCCCCCTCTCTGGAACTTTCTCAACGCAGCGTATCGAAAAAGTACTTGTGTCGGCTCTGCGAGCCTGCCGATTAACCTCGGATACCTTGGATAAACTTTTGCCGGTCTTAGCTTTTTTCATGACGACTCTGCTGCGCGGTACCTATTGCGTCTTGCGGAACCTCGGGAGAGGGGAGTTTTGTACAGTCACCCAATGATCGCCTCGTGAGGTTGATCAGTATTGCACATCCTAGCATTGTTCAATCGCGGGCATCAGAGAATTTGGCGGCGAATTGCTTGACGCATAGTCAGCTTGACGGTACCAAATGTTCCACCCTTTTTGCCCGCAAACAAACTGCGGTTCCGGCATGCGGGCACCCCCATCCCATCCGCGATAGGCGGCCCCGATCGCGAGAAAGTCGCTTCGCACCGAGACATGGTCAGGAGCCATCGGTGGATCAAAGTTGTGCAACGTCCGCGCCCGCATCGACACCTCGTGTTTAAGGCGCACCTATTCCGCGCTGTACCTGGAGCGAGCTCGACAACCTCGTCTGGTCCTCGATCGTCGCGTACAACCTCGCCCTCTACAGGAACTCCGCTTCCCGCGCTTTCGCCGTTAGTCAGGTTGAGCTCGTGACATCGGGTAGCTCCAGACCGCCGCCTCAATAACATGGATCCGCAAGCGTGACTCTCCGATGTCCTCGGTCAGATCAACGACCAACGGGCCATAGAATTGCCGGGCTCCTGCCTTCGAACTGGCGGCGAACCGAGCCTCTTGATCGTGGCGGGCCCCATTTCGGCAACGACCGAAAAGAGCCGCGAGTAAAGATCGGCGACGCTCACCAAATGGACACCGGGATCGCTTCCAGTCCGCGCCACATTGCTTCCGGATCTGATCACCAGCAAATCAGCTCCGGGCCAACCCAGCGCACCCCTCGCTCTGACTTTGCCAGGGTTCTTGGAGGTCTCCAGCTTGAGGAAGGCGAGCGCGGTGCAGTCCTTGGCCAGGCGGCGGCAGCGGTTGAGCCGGGCGATGGTGCGCTCGATACTGGTCATTTGAGTCTCCTTCAAACGTAAACTCACAGAAACCTACTTACACATAGTTTCTGACACCCTCGGGATACCGACTGCTCCGCACTGTCCTTCTCCTTCTTCTTTGAAGGACGGGATCGTGCGCCTGCTGTCCGATTCTCACCGCACCGAACGACCGCGTGACGGCGGCTAATTCACTTAAGGCCGCTGATACTGATCTCAGGGGCCCCAACCGCCATGCCGGCGCAGTACCCCTCGTCGAACATACAGTTCGGCAGTTCGCGGCAGAGATCAGGCCGCTCGTCCGTGTAGATGCACTTCACATCCTTGCCGCGCCGTAACGGCGACACTTGCAGCGTCGGCCCGAACAGGGGGTGCCAAGGGTAGGCAATCGTCGTGTATCACAAACTGTATGTAGAATGTCGTGTGTTGGCCGCATCGCCCGCGGAACACGAAGATCAGCCCGCCAAACGGATCCTGCCGCAACTTCTCTTGCACCAGCATGGCCAGACCGTCGAAGCCCTTGCGCATGTCGGTGAAGCCGGCTGCGAGCCACACCCGCGTGCCGGCGGACGGCGTCATTATCGTCCCGCCAGCACCGCCAAAACCCGCCGCAGCGGCTCGACCGCGACGGCATCGCTCACGCCAATCACGATCCCGTTCGGAAGCCTGATCTCGATCGCTCGATCGCCGGTCAACGCAGGGACGGGCACTAACCGCAGCCGGCGACGCAATCTCGATCGGCACGAACCCGTCGGCCCCGCCGCCATTGGCGATCGCTTCTGCAAGCAGCTGCCGCCGCTAATTGAACAGCTGCCCAGGCGCGACTCCGTGAGAACGCGCGACCTGCGAACTCGTCCGTCCCGGTTGCGCCGACTCCGCAACGATCCGCAGCTTCTCATCACGGCTCGAGCGCCGTCGCCGCTGAACCGACGTGATCACCTCGACTGTCGTCATCGTACTATGCCTATTGTCACAATAAGTACAGCACGCTAGAACTCATCGAGCATAGTCTTGTGGAAGCGCTCGACAATTGCCGTTGGTCTGCGGGCTCTTGGCCGGTTGCCGGCGGTAACGGGCAGGCTGAGCCCTCACATGACCCTTATCCTGACCCGAATGGCGGGGGGCACCTTGACCGACAGCAGCTGCGTCAAGGAATGTGATCAACGGGGTCTTGCCGAAGCAGCAGCGCCCCCCGCGTGCAAACCACTGCGCCAAGAAGAGGCCGCTGCAGGTTCATGGAGGTCTACTGATCGGATTTGAGCACTATCGCCAGCTGATCATTGTTGTTGGGTGGCAATGAGTTACTGGAGCACAGACCTCGATGCATGGATGACCGACTACAACCCGGCGCGGCCTCACCAGGGCCGGCTCCGGGTTGGGCAATTTCCTCCTGTGTGATCTGTTTTTCTCGCGCTGTCGGAGGCCCGCGCACGCAGTCGGTGCTCTCGGTGGACGAGAAGAGCCAGATCCAGGCACTCGATCGCACCCAACCGGGACTGCCGATCGAGAAAGGGAACGCCGGCACATGACCCATGATTACAAGCGCCACGGCACCACAACTCTCTTCGCCGTCCTCGACGGCAACGTGCTCGGTCGCGCATGCAGCGCCATCGCCATCAGGAGTTCATCCGGTTCCTCAATGACATCGAGGCAGCGGTCCCGGCCGGCAAGCAGGTTCACGTCATCCTCGACAACTACGCCACCCATAAGCAGCCGAACGTGCTCGCTGGCTGGCTCGCCACCCGCGCTTCATCTTCCACTTCACGCCGACCTCGTGCTCATGGCTGAACGCTGTGGAAACCTTCTTCGCCACGCTCACCAAACGCCGGCTCAAGGCGCCGTGTCTTCCGGTCGGTCGTCGATCTTCAGGCCGCTATCAATCGCTATCTCAACGAGGCTAACAATGACCCCAAGCCGTTCGTCTGGACCGCCGATCCCGATAAAATCATCGCCGCTATCAATCGAGGGCGCCAAGCGTTAGACTCCATCCACTAGGTTTTGTCTGCGGCGAGGAAGGCCTCGTAAGCGACAGCAACCGACGCGGACAAGAGCTGATTGTTGCGTTAACCGAAGTGGGTAGTTAAGACTGGATACTATCGAGACCATCTAACCAATGTCGTCTGTCCTCATTGTTCCCAACGAGCCGCTTCCAAGGCCCGGAAGGATCTCTTCCGGTCCGGGACTGCGCGCGTTGAATCTGGCGGCTGGGCTGCACGCGAACGGCCATGACATTATAGTGGCGGTGCCAGCTCTAGCGCAAAGGAAGCCCAATGATAGTCGACCGCTCGGGCCCCCAATGCTGAGGGAGGTAGAGGAGGTGCCGATCGACCTAGGTAGTCTGAAGGATTTCATTGCCTCACGACAACCTAACGTTGTCATATTTACTAACTACCATACCATGCATAACGTTTCAAAGAAAAACGATAACACGCTCACAAGAATTAAATTCATTTATGATTTTTTCGCACCTCGCATTCTAGAGCAAGCGGCAGCGGGACAGCTGCCTGGAACACGCCTTAATGAAGAGCAACAAAAAAAATCACGCGCATTAACATCTGCCGACGGTATTCTCGTGAATGGCGAAAGGAAGCTCGGCTACGTTGCTGCTTGGCTGGCTATCTCCGGTGCGAATCTTCGCACTCCGATAGTTCAAGCTCCTTTCTGCGTGCCCGTACAATTAGAGTCTCTCGAAAGAGCTCCAAAGCGATCGGTGTCGGACCTAAGGGTGGTGGTATCCGGGAATAGGCAACCCTGGACTCGTAGCAGGCTAAATATACTTGATATTTTACCAGCGACTAGTAGTCTTGGGTGGTCTCTCACTCATATCGGCAACCCAAAAATCACCCTACTTCAGGAAGCAGGGGCGACCTATCTTCCGTGGATACACGATGGACTTATCGATTCGCATTCTGATCTAGACTTTCCAACGTTTTTACAACTATTACTACAAGCTGACCTCGCTTTAGATATTTTTGAAACTAGTCTCGAACGGGAAATGTCCTACCCAACGCGGAGTGCGGTGGCGTTGTCAGCAGGCATTCCCGTAATCCATCCTGCCGAAACGGAAATCTCTGACCTGATTCGTAAGTGGGGTTGTGGTTGGATCTATCATAATGAGGCCGAGATTTTTGGGATACTTAATTGGATTCGATCCGAAACTACCGATTTTTTAAAAAAAGCGGAGGCGGCAAGGCGGCTTGCCAAGAACTTTTTAAACCCGCGCGTCACGACCGTGGCAGCCGCGCAATTGATCAGCGACATTTCTCTCGCGCCGTCGTCTCGCCGCAAGCAGGTCTTCCGTACTCATTCGGGGACGTTCTCGCAGGCAAGGGATTGGATGGCAAGGCTTGTGGCGCCTGAGTGGTTTATTCGTCAATTTCATATTGACCGTTTCGACGCTGCTCGAGCCGCATCTCCCGTCGACTTGTACATGGGGTACTCCGACGAGCGCGGCTATCCTCCGCCAAATTATATTTTAGCGCACTGGGCTCAACGCAACAATGTCAAAGGAATGCAAGATATATCGTTTGAAGCATGCATGGCTATATTGGTGAAATATATAGATGTTGGCTGGTACGCAGCAACCTACAGCATACACCCGGACATATTCAGTTGTGCGGAGAATTATTTTTCGTTGTCTGGTAAGCGAAGAATTTCTCCTAGTCCGTTTTTTTGCGAGACTCTATATATTAATTTGAATGGGGACGTTAGAGACGCGATTGCTAACGGCGTTTTCATTAACGGTTTCCACCATTATTTAGTGAGCGGTATGCGTGATAGGCGTCCGGCAACGATTCTTTTCGACGATGATTACTATCTGGAAGCGAATAAGGATGTCGCCGCGGAAGTCGGGAGGGGGAACTATAATTCCGGCTTCGAACACTTCCTGGAATATGGGAATTATGAGGACAGAACCGCCTCTCCGCTATTCGACTGGGGTTATTACAAGGCCGCCTATCGTGACTTGCCTACCGATTGGGGACCTCCGCAGTTACTGAGGCATTTTGCTGAATACGGATTCAAGGAACAGCGGTTTGGCTCGAAGTTCCATCGGGATTTGCTCGTTAAGAAACTGCAACCACCCCCACTTCAGGCGTATGCGAAGCGTACGCGAACTGCGCTAGAAGAGCTTGGTCGTAACCATTCGGGCGCAGCTGACTTAATGCGGCGCTTTGACCGACATGTGGATAAGATCTATACTTCCTTTGTTGCCGAATTAACTACCTCCATCCATTGGTTGAGTAGGATTCACGCGTATGCGTACTAAGTGTGGGGAGCGGTTATGAGTCGGAAAAGAGTGGCCGTACTATGTGTCGCCGACTCGCTAACAAAATACCTCTATCAGTCATTGCGATTTGTGCTGTCCGCTAGAAATATCAATACGGACCATCAATTCGTTTGCTTTGTAGGCTACTTTGATGGTGCGCCTCAATATTTTGATCACGCACTTCGCGATCTTGGCGCGGAGCCGATACGACTCGTGAGATATTCGAAATCACACGGCCCGTCCAATAAATTGGCGATTCTGCGTGCTCCTCGAATAAGCGAATTTGACACGGTAATCCTTGCGGATTGCGACGTGGTTTTCATTGATGGCTTCGATGATGTGTTAGCCCGTGGCGGCTTTCAGGCAAAAATTGCCGATGTTATGACTTTGCCTGAGAGTACATTACGCAAAGTCTTCAGCTTGGCTGGTCGCGCTATGCCTGATACGCGCTTTGTGACAACACTTGATCGCGCCCCGACGATTTTATACTGTAATGCAGGTCTAGTCGTTTTTGACAAAGCGATTTTATCTTCCTTTGTTGACAGATGGTTTTATTGGAATGACATGTTGTTGCGGCAACAGTCCGTAATGGGACGATTGAGTTTCTTCACTGATCAGGCGAGCTTTTGTCTAGCGGCTGAGGAATTCCCCGAGGAGTTCTATCCTCTCGATATTGACATGAACTACCCCACACATTTTCCAGTCGAGGCATATCCTGAGAGCGAGCTTAACCGCTCGGCGCGGGTGATTCACTATCATGATGCTATCGACCCTCGGTCGCCCATGTTGGACATGACACGGATTCGTGGTCAGCATAGCGGGATATCTAAGATCAATAAGCTGTTGTCAGAATGTCAGACTTTGACGTCAGGGCCCTTATTTTGGGATTTTTTCTACAGCAACAGATTGACTGGAGATGGAGAGGACCCGTTTTATAATTTTCGCGTCGGGCTTATTTCCCAGGTAATAAAAAGGATTGGTGCGGAGTCGATTATCGACCTCGGTTGCGGCGCACTTCCCCTCAGTACCGGAGTTGACGTGGAGTCATTCGTGGGGATTGATTTTTCTCAGGAGGCAATCGCCGCGGCGGGCAAGATGGATCCGCTCGGAAAATACTACCTAACGCATATTAGGGACAGCAGCTTACAAGCGGAAATGGTTCTCCTCGTAGACGTATTACCCTACATTCCTGCCTCCGATGAATTTCAAGAGATCGTTGAGAAGGCTGCTGCGGCTGCGTTGGACGTGCTTGTGCTGTCTGGGCTCGAGGAACCTATTGACGCCTGGAATAGGCCCCAGACGTTCTTTCATCTACCGGTCGAGCAAGTTATAAGTGCGCTGAGCGGATTCGATTTCCACAAAATCGGGCAAGCAGCTCACCAAGGATTTTATCTCGGTCATCGGCGAAAGGTGAGGAGGGTGAGGAGCAAGACGTAATGAGCACCGTAGTAATTCTTGGGTTCCATCGATCCGGTACGTCGCTGTTAACGCGCGTTCTTCACAAAGCCGGGTTATTTGTCGGAGATGATTTGCTTGCGGCAGGGGAGTCAAATCGGTATGGTCATTTCGAAGATAAAGAAGTGGTAGAATTCCACGACCGAATATTAGCGCAGGCGGGGAGAACCTGGATGTTTGACGGAGATGCCAGTGAACTCGGGGTCAACGAAAGAGACATGCTATGGTTGAGGCGCTTTGTAGGTCGACGGAACTCTTTGCATAAATTGTGGGGATTTAAGGATCCTCGTACCTGTTTGTTTTTGTCACACTGGAGTGGGGCAGTAGAGAACGCTAAGTATATTATGGTGTTTAGGGACTTCATGGAGACGTGTCAGAGTATTCTTAATCGTCAATCTTTAGATATTTTGAATGAGAAGGGAGGCAGGTCCAACCATTTAGCCTTTTGGCGCGACCCTGGTTTAGCAACGAGAATGTGGATCAGCTATAATGCTCCGTTGGTGAGATTCGCTGTCAGTCAACCCGAATCCGTGCTTTGCATTCGACATCGTGAATTGCTTAACGGTTACCCGCTAGTACCAAAAGTAAATCAGAAGTTTGGTTTCGAGTTGGATATTACTCTTGATAAGAGCCTTGTCGATCATGGTGCAACTACGATCGAACTTGGTCCGCTCTTAGGGCTGGATGATCCGCAGTTAGATGAAGCGAGTCGCCTGTGGCATGAAGTGGAGGAGCTTACCAACGGGCGAGATTACGTACTCGCCGACCGTTTGGATCTGGTTAGGCAAATGTCTTCAGCAACCAAGGCTGCTAGAGATCTTGTCGTAGACGATGGTGCTGTTTCAAGTCTACTTGTAGAGTTCAATCGACTTCGCGCACAACTATGCGACCCCCGGAATGGCCGCAGCGGGAAGGGAGGGCCAAAGGAATCTCCTGCGCAGTCAAAACAGAATTCGGGAGCGGATCGCCAAATCACTAATCGTGCGCAGTAAAACAAGCCCGGCGCAGATAGTCCAATCTCATGTAAACCGGATGGTCATCAGTGAATCATTGCTGGACCACAAGGTCGTCGACAAAATCGTCTTCTCCAATGCAGCGGACAGCGCCGAGCAGCCAGCTTATAATCCAGCCGACGAGCTGTTTTACTCACCATTCCCGAAATCAACAAGGATCCCCAAGGGGGGCGACCTCGGCCATCTGGAAGGGAGCCCTAACCGAGGTGCGGTGGGCCACCACCAATGAACAATATCCGGGAGGCCGATCGGATTTCAGAGGAAGTTGGAGACCTCCAAAAACCGGGCACGTTTTGCTGAAGTTAAACAGTGACGTCCGCTTTTGCGGATGGTGAGTTGAGTCATTTCAATGGGTTGTGGGTCGCGCGGCCGGATTTCTGGTGGATTTGCGGTGCCACGTCATGAGGCAATATTCGGCATTTTGACATCGATTTGTCGGGATTGTCGTGCTAGATATGCGGTGTCTCGTGGGAGCATCGTATGTTCTTTCGCGTCAAGCCTGCCGGCGATCGCCGCTACTTGCAGATTGTCGAGAACCGGCGCGACGGCGCCAAGACCCGCCAGACCGTCGTCGCCACCCTCGGCCGCCTCGACGAGCTGGAAGCCGCGGGCAAGCTCGACGTCCTGCTGCGCTCGGGCGCCCGGCTATGCGAGACCGCCATGCTGGTCTCCAGCCTGCGCCAGGGCACCCTCGACGCGGTATCGACCCGGCGCATCGGCGCGCCACTGGTGTTCGGGCGGCTATGGGAAGAGACCGGCTGCCGGGCGGTGATCGAGGGGTTGATCGGCCGCCGGGGGTTCGAGTTTCCGGTCGAGCGGGCAATCTTTGCCACTGTGCTCCATCGGCTGATGGTGTCGGGCTCCGACCGCGCCTGCGGGCGCTGGCTGGAGGCCTACCGGATCGAGGGCGCCGATGGGCTGGAGCTGCATCATCTCTACCGAGCGATGACCTGGCTGGGTGAGGCCCTGACGGATCAGAGCGGAGCGACCCGGGCGCCGCGGCGGACCAAGGATCTGATCGAGGAGAAGCTGTTCGACCGCCGGCAGCAGCGACTTCACGTCGGTGGCGTTGCCGGGCCAGGTCTCCGAGCAGATCGGCCGCCCCTTCGTCATGACCGGCGAAGAGTGCATTTTTACGGTTGAGGACAAGCGGGCGAATGCTCCGTTCGACGACGTTGGTGTCGAGCTCGATGCGCCCGTCGTCGAGGAAACGGGCGAGCCCATCCCAATGGTGCAGGGCGTAGCGGATGGCGTCGGCGATCGGCGCCTTGGCCGAGACCCGCGTGAGCTGGTGCTCGAGCCAAGATCTGAGCGTGACGAAAAGTGGTTTGGTTCGTTCCTGACGCACCGCGCGGCGCGCCTCGGCACTGTAGCCGCGGATCGTCTTCTCGATCGCGTAGAGCGCCGCGATGCGGGCAAGCGCTTCGCTCGCGATTGGTGCGTTGCCTTCCTGGGCGATATCGAAGAACTTGCGCCGCAGATGGGCCCAGCAGAAGGCGAGCACGATTGCCTTGCCGGGTGCAGCCTTGGCGATCGACTTGTAGGCCGCATAGCCATCGCACTGGACGATACCGCGGTAGCCATCGAGCAGCTTGAGTGCATGGACTGCGCCGCGACCCGGAGCGTAGCTGAAGGCGACCGCAGGCGGATCAGTCCCGCCCCACGGCCGATCATCTCGGGCAATAGCCCAGAAGAATCCCTTTTTGACGCGTCCGCGGCCGGGATCAAGCACTGGCGCTACGGTCTCGTCGACCGCGATTGTGCCTGAGGCCAGAATGAGCTCGCGCAGTCGCAGATACACCGGCTTGAGCTCAGCCGCGGCATAGCCCACCCAGAACGCCAGAGTCGAACGTTTGATATCGAGGCCATGGGCAAGCAGCATCTGGGCTTGGCGATAGAGCGGCAAATGCCAAGCGTATTTGGCAACCAGCACGGAGGCGACCATCGCCTCGGTCGGCAGCCCGCCCTTGATCAGCCGTTCGGGCGCCGGCGCCTGAACCACCGCTTCCTCGCAGGCCCGGCAGGCATATTTGGCACGGTGGGTCACGATCACCCGGTACTGCGCCGGGATCACGTCGAGCCGCTGCGAGGTCTCCTCGCCGATCACATGCATGGGGGCCCGGCAGCAAGGGCAATTGGTGTCAGCGGGCTCGATCGTCACATGCACGCACGGCAAGTGGCCGGGAAGCGCGCCACGATTGGCACGGCGCTTATCGGCGCGGGCGCGCGCAGCAACTGGGTCCTTTTTGTCGTCGGCAGCCTCGGCGCCCGCAATCGCTTGCTCGATGTCCTCGAACGCCAGATGCAGTTGGTCTTGATCGAGCTTCTCCGAGCTGCGGCCGAACTGCGCCCGCTGCAACTGGCGCAAAAGATGTCGCAGGCGGTCATTATGCGCGAGGGCCTGGTCGCGCTCCGCAATCGCAGTGTCACGCTCTGCGCGCGTCGCCGCGAGAAGCGCTTGCAGGACTTCGATATCGGTTGGAAGCGGATCAGCCCTGTCGGTCACGCGCAACACCGAATCAGATTCGCGCGCGTTTGTGAGTCACAATATGCGGGCTTGATTCAATTAGTCACAGCTCTCACGACGCCGCCGTCGGACGCGGGACATCAATCGCATGCAGCCGGGACCAGTCCATCCCGTCGACGAGCGCAGCCAGCTGCGATGCGCTCAATCGCATCACGCCGTCAGTAATCGGCGGCCAGCGGAACGTACCGTGCTCCAGCCGCTTCCAGAACAGCACCAAGCCGGACCCGTCCCACGCCAGGATCTTTAACCGGTCCGCCCGCCTCGATCGGAAGATGAACAGCGTTCCCGAGAACGGGTTCTGGCGGAGCTGCTCGCGCACCAGCGCGGCCAGACTGTCAGCGCCGCGGCGGAAGTCCACCGGCCTGGTCGCCACCAGAACCCGCAGTCCTGCCGGAACGGCGAATCACCTCGCGGCCCTCACGGCACGCAGCACCGTCGTCAGGGTCACGGCATCGATACCCGGCGGAACCCGCACCGTCGCAGTGCCGAGCACAATCTCGATCATGCGCTCGCCGACCAACACCGCTGGTGCAGTCAGTGCGTCAGGGTGCGGTCGCGATCCCTCTACGATCACCGGCGTGAAGCCCGCGCCGTTCTCGCCCACCTCGCGCTTCGCCTGCTGCCGAGCTTCGCGCCGCCAGCTAAACAATTGCTGCGGTGTCAACCCGTGCCGGCGCGCAACGGCAGAAACCGTCTCGTGACCCTCACAGCTCTCCGCGATGATTTGCGCCTTCTGATCACCCGTCCAACTGCGGCGCCGTCCAGTACCGGTGAAAACTTCCACCCGCCGCACCGGCTCCTGCTTAGATTTGGACAAAAGCTCTGTGTCCGACACGTGTCCAACCTGCTCGATTCGGCAGGCTCGGACATTCGCCCATCACCGCTCGCCC
>Ga0207091_1110_pt1 | contig 19845 bp, 13 predicted proteins | sample Alteio_BWMinHeat_47_FD_153534 | JGI IMG/M metagenome (GOLD analysis project Ga0207091, IMG submission 153534) | Enriched cells from forest soil in Barre Woods Harvard Forest LTER site, Petersham, Massachusetts, United States -... | ecosystem: Environmental > Terrestrial > Soil > Temperate forest >... | reverse complement strand
CCTGCGTGGTTAAGTTTTCTGCAAGCTGGTTAACATTCTCTGTTAAGTTTTTCCATATACCTGACGCACCCGGCACACTGGCCTGGCCACCCAGCCTGCCTTCCACACCCACTTCACGGGCAACGGTCGTTACTTGGTCAGCGAACACTGCAAGGGTATCAATCATTTCATTGATTGTTTCTGTCAACTGCGCAACCTCGCCGCGGGAAACGATGGATAGTTTTTGTTTCAGGTTGCCGGTTGCCACAGCCGTTACCACCTTGGCTATGCCCCGCACCTGGTTGGTAAGGTTGGATGCCATCATGTTTACAGAGTCGGTTAAGTCCTTCCATGTGCCGGCCACGCCCTGCACCTCGCTCTGGCCGCCCAGCTTGCCTTCCGTGCCGACTTCGCGGGCCACACGGGTTACTTCAAAAGCAAAGGAGTTCAACTGGTCAACCATGGTGTTGATGGTGTTCTTCAAGTCGAATATTTCGCCTTTTACATCGATGGTAACTTTTTTGGAGAGGTCGCCCGATGCAACTGCCTTGGTAACCTCCGCAATGTTGCGTACCTGCGAGGTTAGGTTGCCCGTCATTTGGTTTACTGAGTCGGTAAGGTCTTTCCATGTGCCTGCAACACCGGGCACAAATGCCTGGCCGCCCAGCTTGCCATCCGTACCCACTTCGCGCGCCACACGGGTTACCTCACTTGCAAATGCCCTAAGCTGGTCAACCATGGTATTCAAGGTTTCCTTCAACTGAAGTATTTCGCCTCGAACGTCCACAGTTATTTTTCGCGACATGTCGCCGTTGGCAACCGCGATGGCCACGTCCGCAATATTTCTTACCTGCGCCGTAAGGTTGCCTGCCATCTGGTTTACCGAGTCGGTAAGGTCTTTCCAGGTACCGCCCACACCCGGTACGTTGGCCTGGCCGCCCAGCTTGCCCTCCGTACCTACTTCGCGGGCCACACGGGTTACTTCGAGGGCGAAGGCGCGAAGCTGTTCCACCATGGTGTTGATGGTGTTTTTCAATTCGAGGATTTCGCCTTTTACGTCCACTTCAATTTTACGGGAAAGGTCGCCATTAGCAACGGCCGTGGTTACTTCCGCGATATTCCTTACCTGGGAGGTAAGGTTGGAAGCCATGATATTCACAGAGTCGGTCAAGTCTTTCCAAAGGCCTTCCACGCCTGGCACGTCGGCCTGGCCGCCCAATTTGCCTTCGGAGCCCACTTCACGCGCCACACGAAATACTTCGGAGCCGAAGGAGTTTAACTGGTCAACCATCGTGTTGATGGTGTTCTTTAATTCCAATATCTCACCCTTTACGTCAACCGTAATCTTACGGGAAAGGTCGCCTTTCGCAACGGCGGTGGTTACTTCTGCAATATTGCGCACTTGGGCTGTAAGGTTACTGCCCATCTGGTTTACTGATTCTGTCAAGTCTTTCCATGTTCCGCCCACACCCTGTACCTTGGCCTGGCCGCCCAATTTACCTTCGGTACCTACCTCAAGCGCCACGCGGGTAACTTCTGACGCGAATGAGTTCAACTGGTCAACCATCGTATTGATGGTTTTCTTCAATTCCAGTATTTCTCCTTCCACGTTCACCGTAATTTTCTTAGAAAGGTCGCCGTTTGCCACCGCCGTGGTTACTTCGGCAATATTACGCACCTGGGCAGTAAGGTTACTACCCATGTTGTTTACCGAGTCTGTCAAGTCCTTCCATGTGCCGCCAACTCCCTGCACTTTTGCTTGCCCGCCCAGTTTGCCTTCGGTACCCACTTCAAGCGCCACACGCGTTACTTCTGATGCGAAGGAGTTCAACTGGTCAACCATCGTGTTGATGGTATTTTTTAATTCCAATATTTCACCCTTTACATCCACGGTAATTTTACGGGAAAGGTCGCCTTTTGCCACGGCTGTTGTTACTTCTGCGATATTGCGCACCTGGCCGGTAAGGTTGCTCGCCATCTGGTTTACCGAGTCGGTAAGGTCCTTCCAAACACCACCCACGCCCTTTACCGTTGCCTGGCCACCCAATTTACCTTCGGAGCCTACTTCCCTCGCTACACGGGTAACTTCTGCAGAGAAGGAGTTCAACTGGTCAACCATCGTATTGATGGTGTTCTTCAATTCAAGAATTTCGCCCTTTACGTCAACCGTAATTTTGCGTGATAAATCACCACGTGCCAGCGCCGTGGTTACCTCTGCTATATTGCGTACCTGGCCGGTAAGGTTACTGGCCATCTGGTTCACTGACTCGGTAAGGTCTTTCCATGTTCCGCCCACACCTTGCACCTTGGCCTGGCCGCCTAATTTACCTTCTGTGCCCACTTCCAGCGCCACACGGGTAACTTCTGAAGAGAAGGAGTTTAACTGGTCAACCATGGTGTTGATGGTATTCTTCAATTCAAGTATCTCACCCTGTACATCCACCGTAATCTTTTTGGACAAGTCGCCCTTAGCCACCGCCGTGGTTACCTCGGCAATGTTTCTTACCTGCGCGGTAAGGTTGCCTGCCATTTGGTTCACGGAGTCCGTTAGGTCTTTCCAAACACCGGCAACGCCTTTAACTTTTGCCTGGCCGCCGAGCTTGCCTTCCGAGCCAACTTCGCGTGCCACGCGGGTAACCTCCATGGAAAACAGGTTTAGCTGTTTAACCATGTCGTTTACTTCCGTGGCTATCCTGGCAAATTCGCCCTGTAGCACGTGGTCGCCTATCTGCAAAGGCATTTCCTGCGACAGGTTGCCTTTCGCCACTGAACTTATCACATGCGCTATTTCAACGGTTGGGTGCACCAGGTCGGATATAAGTGTATTGATAGACGACACTGCCGAATTCCATGAGCCCCTTGCCGACGAGGGCAATTGTACACGGTGGTTCAACTTGCCCTGCCTGCCGATGGTGTTCCTGGCAAGCGTTAGCTCTTCAACCAGTGCTTCGTTCATCGAAATAATATCATTTAGGGTGTCGCATATCTTTCCGTTGATGCCAACTTTGTCAACTGGCATGCGCACTGTAAAGTCGCCATTTTTCATTTGGCCTAAAACCTGCAATAACTGGCGGTTATCCAGTTCGTCGTTCAATGATGGCACATACTGTTTGGTTTTGTGCCCGGCCTTTCCATTGCCGTTGGACGTGTGTGCTGCTTCAATTGTTTGAATACCAGTAGATAATGCAGGTGATTTTACCCTTAGCCCGTCGGGGCGCTTTTTGGAAGTACTCATAGCAGAAGAATTGTTACAGAAAAACCATTACAAAAAGCATGCTTGAACAAAAAAAATAAAAAAAATTGATTTATGAATTGTCTGCTAAATAACTATCTTAGTAACGTGCAAGTGAATCTTAACCAAAACTTGAGATGACAACTAACAGCGACATCCTTAACAAACACTCTGGATTTATATTGATAGCAGATGATGACCTTGATGACCAGGAACTACTTGGGGATGCTTTTCATGCGATAGACAAATCATTGGCCTTGGAATTTATACATAACGGGAATAAAGTAATCAGGTACCTGGAAAAGCTACCCGATGCCGAACTGCCATCCTTAATTATATTGGATTATAATATGCCCGAACTGAACGGAGTGGAAATACTTAAAGTATTAAATGGCGGCGGTCGTTACAAATTGATTCCAAAAATCATCTGGAGTACCTCAAATTCAATTGTTTATAAAAATATTTGTTTGCAGCTTGGGGCTACAGATTATATTGTAAAGCCCTCCGATCTTGCTTCGTTTGGCAGCATTGCGCAACACATGCTGTCTCATATTGCATAAACTTTTTTTGGTAAAATCTTCTACCTGCCCTGATGATTCGGTTGCAGCAATACCCCCTTACTTGCAACCTTCATGAAACTTAATTTGCAGCCTGACAATATATGTTTTGTCGGACTGTAGCATTCGCTGCCGTTTTTCAGCCCCAACAACACGTTGTAAAAAAGCTTTCCATTTATTTTTTATAATAGACTCAGTTGAATAATTTAGCCAATACGATAAAAAAAACTGTGTAAAATTTTCTACATAAATTTCACATTTTCTTCATCTTTGTGTAGCCAAAACCCCCGTCAAACGGCTGGTGATATCCCAAGTGGGAAGGCTTTGCCTATTATTGTATATTATATATAGGAAGGGTTAAGAATATTTGCCGCCGCAAAAAGCTTTTGGTGTTTTATTTGCTTACATTTTTCGTGAGATGCTTGGAAGGGATTTTTATATCCTGGCTATGTGATACAGATCCAACTTTAAAAGAACAGCATGAAAAAAATATTAGTCATTGACGATGACAGGGATATTTGCCTGCTTTTAAAACACTTTTTAACCCGTAAGGGGTACGAAGTAACTGACATGCACAGTGGGAAAAAGGCCCTTGATTACATTTACGACAGCCGGCCAGACTTGGTATTAAGCGATTTGCGGCTGGAAGACATGGACGGCATTGAATTGCTAAAAAAAATAAAGGAAAAATATATTGACTTGCCGGTAATAATCATGACCGGCTACAGCGACATTAAAACGTCGGTAAATGCTATTAAGATTGGTGCTTTTGATTATATAACGAAGCCGCTTTTGCCAGACGAGATATTACTAACCGTTCAAACAGCCCTGAAGCAGCAGGATGAAATGCCTGCACCGGAGAATAAAGCAGAGAAAACTGCCCTAAAAGTAAATGGTGAAAGGAATAACCATGTTATACATTCCGGCAACTATATTTTTGGTGACATCGGGGAATTCAGCAAAATACTCAAGCAAATTAATCTGGTGGCACCCACCAATTACAGCGTGATAATTTATGGGGAAAGCGGCAGCGGGAAAGAAGCCATAGCTCAGGAAATTCATAAAAACAGCAAAAGAAGCAATAAGCCTTTTATTGCCATTGACTGCGGTGTATTGTCAAAAGAGCTTTCAGGCAGCGAACTGTTCGGGCACGAAAAAGGGGCGTTTACCGGCGCCTTGAATGTTAAAACAGGAAGTTTTGAACTTGCCAATGGCGGAACGATATTTCTTGACGAAGTCTCCAACCTGCCTTACGATGTACAGGTTTCATTGCTACGAGTGGTGCAGGAAAGAAAGATGCGCAGAGTTGGCGGCATCAAGGATATTGAGCTGGACGTGCGCATTATTATTGCAAGCAACGAACTTTTGTGGGATGCCGCCAAAAAAGGAAAATTCAGGGAAGACCTTTATCATCGCTTCAATGAATTTAATATAAATGTGCCCCCACTTAGGGAAAGGAAGGACGAGATTATGTTGTTTGCGTATCATTTTCTGCAGCAGGCAAATATAGAACTGGACAAAAAAATTAAAGGGTTTACACCCGAAACTGAGGCTATTTTCAAAAATTATGTTTGGTATGGCAACCTGCGCGAGCTAAAAAATGTGATAAAAAAGGCCGCCCTGTTAACGGAAACCCTGTTTATAGAGCCGCATGTGCTACCGTTTGAAATTTCAAACTACATAAGGCTTCAATTTGACGAACAGCCGAAAAACGATGAAGCGTACGTTGCAAGCTTGAAAAAAAGACCGTCATTCGATGGCTCGCCCCTTAAAGAAGCAAGCATCGACGCAGAATTTGAAACAATCATGCGGGCGTTAAAACAGGTTAATTATAATAAAAGCAAGGCCGCCAAAATTCTACAAATAGACAGAAAGACACTTTACAACAAGATGAACCAATACCAGGAATTTAAAGATTTCTGATTTAACTTTTTGTATGATTAACACCGATAACAATGGATATTCAGACGTAACTGAGTTGTTTTTTGGAAATGTTGCCGGGGGCGAACTATTACAGCAAAAAATAAATGACCTTGTACCCAGCCTTATTTACATATACGACGCCAACAAAAAAAGGCTGAGCTATGTAAATAAAAGGATTACCGATATTTTGGGGTTTGAATTAGAGGAAGTAAATACCTGGGACGATGATTTGTCCGCATTGGTATTTAAGGAAGACAAGGATATTGTAAAAAATGAATTGGAAAAATATTTGTCGCTAAAGGACAATGAAACACATTCTTACAACAGCAGACTAAACCATAAAAAAGGAAACTGGAGATACTTCAGGACGACAGGCAGCGTTTTAAGGCGAAATGAAAGCGGTACACCTGCATCATTTTTATTTGTTGCCGAAGACATTACCAATTCCCTGGAAAGCGAAGCTGAAATAAAGGCTTGGAAAGAACTTGTAAACGAAACTGAAGAATTGCTGCAATTTGGCACATGGAGCCAGAATGCTTATGGCGGCAAACTCCGCTGGTCTGATGGGATGTATAGGTTATTTGGCCGCCCCACCCCGGGGGAGACAAAAAGTGCAATAACCCCGGATGAATATTTTGAGCATGTTTCGGAAATTGATGTTGATGCCCTAAAGAAGAAGATTTTGAACAGTTTTGAAAATAAAATGGGTTTTGAACATACTTATACCATTACAACAACAGCCGGCCAGGAAAAAGTTGTGTCCACAAAAGGCAAGGCAATAATGTCACCCGAAGGAGATTTAGTTAAACTTATTGGCACCACAGGGGATGTTACAGAACAGGTGAATGCGTACCTGGAGCTTTACAGATACAAGCAGATAACACTTGAGCGCGAAAAGTTTTTGGAATGCGGCTCGTGGGAGTTTGATGTGCCTGACGGCAAACTGACGTGGTCTGAAGGCATGTATAGAATTTTTGGGTACGAACCGCCTGAACAATATGCTGGCGGCTCCGTTAACTGGAATTTTGTAAACTCGCATCAATCGCCAGCCGACGTTGAACGAAACATGCAGGAATGGAAAAAAATTTTGATGGAAAAAACCAAGTATGTTCATGAAGACACGATAACAGCTGCTGATGGTAAATTAAAACGCCTTGAGACATTTGGAAAAATTATCAGGGACACTGACAATGCCGCTTTAAAGGTAATAGGCATTTCAAAAGACGTGACCCAGCTTAAAGAGTACGAACGGGAGCTGGAAAAGAGAATGGAGGAGCTTGAAAGATCCAACAAAGACTTGGAAGAGTTTGCCTACATCGCATCCCATGACCTGCAGGAACCGTTGCGGAAAATAACCACCTTTGGACGCAGGATTAATCTTGAAGGTGAAATAAGCGATGAAAACAAGGTGTATCTTAAAAGGATGATTTCGTCTGCTGAAAGCATGAGGGTTCTTATTAATAATTTGCTTGAGTTTTCAAGGGTTACACACAAGCCATCGGGCTTTGAAAATACAAACCTTAATAAATTGCTTGAAGAGGTAAAAATTGAATTAGAACTGGAGATTGCCGAAACAGGCGCTATAATTCGTGCGGGCAACCTGCCTTGGCTTGATGCAATACCATTACAAATAAAACAGCTGTTCAGCAACATTATTCATAATGCCATTAAATTCCGGAAAGCGGACCAAAACCCTGAAATTAGTATAGCCAGTTACCTAATGCCCGAACAAGAAAAGGAAGGATATAGCCTTAAAAAGGATATTGATTACCATAAAATAATTATCAGTGACAATGGTATAGGATTTGAGCAGGAATACGCGGATAAAATATTCAAGATATTTCAGCGCCTGCATGGCAAATCTGAATACCCCGGTACCGGGGTGGGGCTCGCCATTTGCCGCAAAATAACAGACAACCATAATGGCCTATTGTCTGCAACAAGCAAACCGGGGGAGGGCTCAACTTTTGAAATAATATTACCAGTTACAAACAAGAATTAATTTTTATATCGAATGAATGGCTCGGCACCCATACGCGTTTTGATTATAGACGATGATGAGGACGATTTTTTCCTCACCAGCGGGTATATTAAAAATATACGGGGATCATCCTTTGTAATTGACTGGAGCTACAGGTATGCTGACGCACTTGATAATATCATAAAGAAAGCGTATGATATTTATTTTCTTGATTACAGGTTGGGGGCAAAAACTGGCCTTGACCTGCTGAAAGAGAGTTTATTAAGCAACTGTGAGGAGCCAATAATTCTGCTAACGGGCAATGGCAATCAGGCTATTGACATGGAGGCAATGCGGGCAGGGGCAATAGACTACTTGGTAAAATCAGAACTTAACACCGAGAAGTTGGAAAGGTGCATCCGATATGCGCTTGACAGGGCAACTTCATTAAAGCGTTTGAAGGCAAATGAAAGAAGATTCAGGAATATTTTTGAGAAATCAAAAGACACTGTTTTTATAGCCGACCAGGGGCTTTTCTTTCTTGATATAAATCATGTTGCAACCGAATTGTTTGGATATCAACGAGATCAACTGTTAAAAATGAGTTTATACGATTTGATAGCCAACGCAGCGGATGTTGAAGTATTGAGAAGAGAGCTAAGCCTGAACGGAGAGGTGGATGACGAGGAAATGGAATTTTTAAAAAATAACGATGAAAAAGTATGCTGCGTGCTGTCTGTTTCAACTGAAATAAATACGGAGGGCGAAAAATATACCCAGGGCATCATTCACGATATTTCCAACCTTAAAAAGGCTGAGAAGGCCACTCTGCAGGCAGAAAAACTGCATGCGGCGGGTCGTTTGGTAAGCACAATTGCGCACGAGGTAAGAAACCCTTTAAACAACATCACGCTTGCCGTTGACCAGTTGTACCCCGAGGCAAAAGGAGAAAACACAAAATTATTCCTTGATATAATTTGGCGCAATAGCGGCCGAATAAAAAGCTTGATAAGCGAGCTGCTGGGGTCGTCGGGCCCAGCCGAAATAGCTTTGCAAAAAGCAGTTTTACAGCCCATAATCCATGATGCAGTGGCAATGGCATCAGACAGGTTAACGCTTAACAAAATAAAGCTGTCGCTTAATTATACTGATTCTGTTTTATACATTATGGCGGATGAAGAAAAATTAAAAATAGCTTTTCTTAATATTATAATAAATGCCATTGAAGCCATGCCTGCTGAAACAGGCCAACTGGAAATTACTATAGAAGAAGACGGGTTATTTAATAAAGTGATTATCCGTGACAATGGTTGTGGGATAAGCAAGGAGGATCTGTCGCGGCTATTTGAGCCCTATTTCACTTCAAAAAGAAACGGCCTTGGTTTGGGGCTTGCTGCCACGCTAAATATAATGCAGGCGCACAAAGCTTTGATAGACGTAAAATCGCAGCCGGGGGAAGGTGCTGTTTTTACATTGTCATTTACGCCGGTATAAAGGATAGACAGTATTGCTGTCTTATAGCTCTCGTGTCAAATGCAAAATAACTTTAACAACTTATTATTTACCTACTTAAACAGCCTGTCCAGGTCATTTATGCTTATTGGCTTTTCAAGAATTCTGAACCTTTGCGTGGTTGTTTTGGGTACGTGGTAAGCGCTTATCAGGTTTAACTGGCTTTTGGGATAGTTTTGTACAATAAAATCTATTTTGCCCCATCCCAAACCGTCGGGCAGGTTATTGTCTAAAAAAATAAAATCCGGCTTAAGTTCCTCAAGGGCTTTCATTCCTTCTTCAATAGTGTACGAAACACAAACATCGTATTGCTTCCTTGCAAAAAAACCCTTTAGTAATAACCCAAAATCTTTTTCATCGTCAATTAGTAATACAGTCTTCTTCATAAATGGGAGTATTATTTTCACCTATATAAAGAGTATAGAAAAAAGCTTACCAAGTTTTTGTAAAAACGTTGATCCACCATTTTCAAGCAGATTTTGTCAATGGCCCCGCAACCATTCGCATGCATATTTTTTACAAATATCTTCTGTTACTGTTATTCTTCGCCAATTGACACATGGTTTTCGATAATTTGCATTGATAATCAATTAGTTGCATAAATGGCCGGATCTGTAAGTCCAATAATCTGGTTTAATAATCTTGCTATAGGCCCGGATTAGTCAACGATTCTGTTTTTTGCGCCGCTGCTATGGTTAAACAAGCCGGGTTGTGGCAAGTTACAAAACCAGCTGCATTTGCCCCAAATGGTTATTAAAATCCGGCATTAAAAATTTTAGAACAGTCTGGTCACAAGGTTCCTTTAGCACAGCCAGCCACCCCATGGTTGTCATGGGGTGTTGATATATTTCTACATTTCATCGTGCCAAAAACTACTTATTAATTCATTTTAAGACTGGTATTCCTTTTGAATTATACAGGTTAAAATAAATATAAACAAATGAATACAGGTGTACAGGACAGTCCAATACAATTTCTCCGGCAAAAAATACAGAACATAAGAAGTGCATTGTTTTTTAGCCAAAACAACGATTTGATAAAAATGCCCACAAGTATTATAACGGTCTTAAAGATTGATGAAGAAGGCTGTTTGTGGTTTTTTGTAAAGCGCCCGCCCCAATGCCTCGATGCCTTTGAAAAGGAGTTTCCCGCGAGGCTTGATTTTTTCCGGAAAAGGACCGGGTATTTTTTGCATGTAAGCGGCAAAGCCTTTATAGTGCAGGATACCGGTATATTCATGGATGACTGGAACGATATTTCCCCAGTGTCGAAGGAGGATTTATTGCAAGAGATGGTGCTGCTTAAAGTAAAAATGATGAATGTTGACTATTTTGACAATACCCCTTCTGAAAATAAATATTGGTGGAATACTGTTGCCCAAAAAATCCAACAGTGGCTTTATGAAACCTATTTGTGGGGCAAGCCATACGATTTAAAACCGAAACATTTTACCTCCAGGATAACTGGCTAAAATAGGCAGCGCAAAAAGAGTTTTTCCAACTTGCGTTCGCAGCGCAATTTTTTAATTTTTACACCTCAAATTTTTGGCACGATTTTAAAGTCAGTAAATGTTAAACACCCTGAATAGGCATGACAGCATTATATACTGACCAAGACGGCAAAAAGCACCAGCTAAACATAAACGTACTGGTGAAAAATGAACGGGTTGTGGTATGCAGAGTAAGCACTGCCATCAACGGCCCTTACTTCCTGCACTACCATAATGTTACAGGTTGGAAGGATTTGGATCATGGAGAAACATTATTAAGCAGGCAAATGCCATTTATTGTAGAAAACCCATTTAATATGCACAACTGATTGCGTACCGCTCAGTCCGCAATCGGCGAAGATTAAAGCCATAAATAGCGGCAGCCTTAATTAGCTGCCGGCAACAGCCACCCTTGTAGTTTAAATCATTGACAACAAAGATTGAACAAAATACATGCTATTGCTGCTGTGCCACAATTGGCCTGGCGGTAATTAACATTATGGTTGCATTATTAGCCGGGCTAACGCGCTGTTTGGCATATTTTATGAGAACTTTTCAAAATATTTTATGATTTAAACACTAGTTTATGAGAGGTGACACAGCTGGTTTAAGCAATCTGTTTTTGGAAAACCTGCAGGTGATGTATTATACTGAAAAGCATATGGTGGATGCATTGGGTAAAATGCAGGCAAAATGTATAAACTACAACCTTAAAGACACGCTTACCCATTACAGGGATATAGCCAAAGGGCATATACGGCGCATGGAAGAAGTGTTTCACCTTATTGGCGAACAGCCCGCAGGCCGCAAATGCGAGATGATAAGGGATGTTATTAAAGAAGCGGATGATGTTATAAGAAAAAACCCGGATGCGTGTCATGGCCGGGACACGGGATTGATGACCGCAGTGCAAAAAGCGGGGCATTATGGAATAGTAGTGTACGGCATGCTTGTGGCCTTGGCCAAGAAAACAGGCTTCGTTAAAGAGGCCGGTTTGTTACAGCTAACGTTACAGGAAGAATACGAAGCAGATATTATGCTTGTAAATGTTGCAAAGGAGCTAAACAGAGACAATGCACTACAGTATGCAAATGTATAAAGCAGTATTTTTCGCAACGGCTTCACGTTGTCGGGTTATCTGAGAAACAAGGCCCTACCGCAATTAACGGCAGGGCTTTGCATTGCATTTAATTTTTCAGAGGTTAACCGTTAACAGCTATTGCCTTTTTGGGCTTGGCGGCGGTGGGGCTGGCTTTCGGAATGCGCAGTTTAAGCAGCCCGTCGGCATATTTTGCCTCTATGGCATCGTCCTTTACATTTTCGGGCAGGCGAAACGTTCTGCTGAAGCCGCTGTAAGTATACTCCCGCCGGGTGTATTCTTGGCCATCCTCCCTGTCTTCATTCTTTGCTTCGGCGCTTACAGTAAGCAGGCCATCGTCAGTGTTAACTTTAAAATTTTCTTTTTTGTAGCCGGGCACGGCCAGTTCAATTGCATACTCGTTATCTTTTTCGGAAATGTTTACAGCAGGGAGCTGCTGAAAAACCCTTGGCAGCCAGCGATTGCCCCATAAATCGTCTGCATCAAGAAAATCTCCAAATGGTTGCAACCAGGAAGACCGGTGTTTGATTAGATTACTCATAAAAAAAAATTTTAAAAATGAAAAAAAATTACCACACAGATAGTGCCATACTTAACATGCCTGCATACATGGTTTGCTTTTTACATTGCGCAGTCAGCATAATTTCACATTTTGTTTATATAAAGATTTTGCAGGATGGTGCCGAACAAGCATACAGGTATAAAAATTGCAGCATTTTATGCTGTAACATTTTGCTAACGTTGTAAAACCACTATTATGAACACAGTAACGAATATAGTTCGCCGGGTTGATGCCTGGAGCGAAAAACGATATATAAAATGGGTTTTGCTGTTACGAGTAATTTTGGGCATAATCCTGTTGGTTAAAGGCTTCAGTTTTATCATGCACACCCAGCAACTTGAAGATGTTATTGCCGTCAGCCGCTTTAAGCAGGGCGGGCACTGGCTTGCAATGCTTGTTGCATGGGCGAATCTTTTTGGGGGCGTGATGATTATTGTAGGCTTGCTAACAAGGGTTGCCGTAATTATACAGTTGCCTATATTAATCGGGGCGGTTTTCTTTATAAATGCTTTTGACAACAGGGCTACATCAGGAGATGCCGGCCTTTCTATACTGGCGCTTGTTTTGTCAGTTTTCTTTTTACTCGAAGGAGGAGGGCCTTATTCAATGGACAGGTATATGAAGAGAAAATTGTTGTAACACCTGCAAGCTGGCAACACCGGTATCGGCGTATTGCAAAAAGCGCTTGCTTGACCGTTTTATTTGTGTTTTGCAATTTTATAATCTCGACATTGCATTTTATTTTAACGCAATTGGCCACGATTAGATAAACACAAAAACCGGCCAATTAAAAATTACCTCATGGAACCCACCCTTCACTTTGCAGGAATTTAATAAGGCTGGGGTTTTGGGCTGAAATGGCTGGTATCCAAATGCTTACTTGCGCACGGTTCCACCATAAGCCCTGGGTATTGCCTGGCGTAGCAAAGCTGTAACGGTATAATACTGCCCTTATATATCGCGGCGGCTTGTCGGCAAAGGGGTTGCCTGCAAACAAACTCACAGCACCGGCGTTGTTATGAAGCAGCTTCCATACAAGGTTAAGCGTCCAGGGATATTCGTCGGGCGACGACATGGATGCAAACCACATTTGCCAGTCCAATCGCAGCTGGTAGGGGGCAATTTGCGGCGGCTTGCTGTCAAGCAATACGGGCAGGCCTTTATAGATGTATGGCTTCCAGTTGGCACTGTCGCCGGGCTTTTCATCCATTGTTCCTTCAAATACTACGTTCAAACGTTCCTGCCCCACCGTTCCAAACGCGCCGTAGGTATTTACGAGGTCAAGCGGGTCGAACGAGGTATTCATAATTTGCCCCGGCGACACCATATTTAGCGCGGGCTGGACGCTAAGAAGTGCTACAACAGCAGCAACGACCCAGGAAGTGACAAGCATTGGCCGAGATGGTTCGGTACGATTGGCAGCAGCTTCTGCCTTGCGGACAACGGCACGGGGAAGAAGCCTTGCCCAGAAGCTGTCGTCAAAACAAGCAAGCGCGGGGATAATAGTAAGCCAGTTTAGAAATGAGAGGTTACCGCTAAGGATAATAGTGAACTGGAATAAAACTATTACCAAACCTGCAATGTGGCGACCCACCCGTGGCCAGAATGCGAACCAGGGCGCTACAAGCTCGGCCAAGAAATTGAAGAACACACCAATCTTCAAAACGGCACGCGGCAGAAAATGAAACCACCGGCTTAACGGCCCAGGAAGGGGCTGCGTTTCAAAATGATAATACAGCGCGGTGCCATCACGCCAAATATTGTCGCCGCGCCACTTGATTAAGCCCGAGCCAAGCATAATACGGAAGATAAGCCAACGGAATAAAACGATGATTGCAATTGGCGGGGCGCGCCTGGGGAACGGGCGCATGTCAAGCAGCGGGCAAAGAAAGATGGCCAGAAAGCCGGTTTCGGTAAGCTGTATCTCCCAGCCGTATCCATACCAGTCCTGTCCCGCATGGACAAAAGACATGTATAAAAACCAAAGGGCTGCAAGCAGCAGCGCATTTGCGTAGCCAGCAACAACCGCACAGGAAAGCAGGAAACCAACCCACGCCACTGTTAAAAGTGCTGTGTCGGAATGCCATAGCCAAAAAATTGAAGGCAGGCGCAAGAACCCGGCCCCGGTTGACCCTAATGAGGCACTCGCCTGCCTTAGGAAAATTCCTATGGGGAGCAATCCGTCAGCGCCTATTAAGGGAATTATTTGATTGATTGCAGCAAGAAATGCAACCGCGTAAACAACACCCAGCAGGCGAAGGATGACAAAACGTGTGAGCCAGTAGGTTGAAGGAGAACCTGCCACACTGGTAATTCTTCCTTGGCTACGCTCTATATCATTTTTCACTTCCATTTGCACCTGCTTTAGGCTCGCAATCATTTATATCAAAACAAATTTAATCAAAGTATGCGCCAAGGTTAATGAAAATCTGGCGGCCTGGCGGCGTTTGCATGCCGTGATTATCCATGATGTTTGGTGGCCCGGAAGTGGATTGCAAAAAACAAAAGGGGCTGCCCATGCGCTTGCATAAACAACCCCCTGTTTTAAAGTAAATTGAATTGTCAGTTACTGGTTTTTACCAGTTTTATTGACTTGATGTATTTGTTATCCCTTATGGTAACAATGTACACGCCGGATGCCAAATTGGCTAATGGCAATGTGTAGCTGCCGTTGGCTATCCCAGCTTGTCGCCAAACAGTTTTGCCCGTTAAGTCAGTAATGGTAACAGCCACTTTTCCGCTAAACCCGTTTATCTGCAGCTTTGCTGCGTCGTTTGCGGGGTTGGGGTATAGCGTTGCTGTTACTAAGGCAAACTTTTCCTCTACAGGGTTAATAATTCCTGCAGTTACTGCAACAGATTTGGTAACGGCGGCGGAAGTGCCGCAGGCATTGCCTGCCTTTACTGAAACAGCACCCGCAACATGCCAGGTAACTGCGATTGAATCAAGGCCCTGGCCGCTGGTAATGGTATCTTGGCTTGGTACCGTCCATTCATATATTATGCCAGCAACACCGGTTACCTTAAACACGATGCCTTTTTGCCCTGCTATTACAGTTGCGGGCCCGCTTATGGCCGAGGGCTCGGCCGGTATGCCCGTTTGCACACTAAACGTAATAGCCTTGCTTTTTGCCGAATCTATCAAGCTGCACGGGGCATCGCCTGTAACTACCACCCACACCGAGTCGCCGGCTTTGAGGTAGCTGTCATTATATATTGAATTGTTTATGCCAACCTTTATTCCATTTTTCCTCCATTGGTAAATGGGGGTCGCGCCTGCATTTGTGGCAACGGCTTTAAACTTAACGGCGGTGCCTGTGCAAATGGTTGTTGCGCCTACGGTTGTGCCTATACTATCGGTAATGGCAACCGATGGCGAAGCATAAGCATTTACGGTGAACTTGATGGGGTTGCTTTTAGCAGAATCAATCAAGCTGCACGGGGCATCGCCTGTAACTACCACCCACACCGAGTCGCCGGTCTTGAGGTAGCTGTCGTTGTATATTGAATTGTTTATGCCAACCTTTATTCCATTTTTCCTCCATTGGTAAGTTGGGGTCGCGCCTGCATTTGTGGCAACGGCTTTAAACTTAACGGCGGTGCCTGTGCAAATGGTTGTTGCGCCAACGGTTGTGCCCACACTGTCGGTAATGGCAACCGATGGCGAAGCAAAAGCATTTACGGTGAACTTGATGGTGTTGCTTTTTGCAGAATCAATCAAGCTGCACTGGTTATTGCTCGTAATTACAACCCATACTGAGTCGCCGGTTTTAAGATAGCTGTCGTTATATATTGAATTGTTTACGCCAACCTTAATTCCATTTTTCCTCCATTGGTAAGTGGGTGTTGTGCCTGCGTTTGCAACAACGGCTTTAAACTTAACGGCGGTGCCGGTGCAAATGGTTGTTGCGCCCACTGTTGTGCCCACGCTATCGGTAATGGTAGCCGATGGTGCAACAGTAGTATTTACGGTAAATGTAAGGGTATTGCTTTTTACTGAATTACTCAGGCTGCATGATGCGTTGCCTGTAACCACCACCCACACTGAATCACCAGTTTTAAGATAGCTGTCGTTGTATATTGAGTTGTTTATGCCAACCTTTAGGCCATTTTTCATCCATTGGTAAGCAACGGTTGTGCCTGCGTTGGTGGCCACGGCTTTAAACTTAACGGCAGTGCCTGTGCAAATGGTTGTTGCGCCCACTGTTGTGCCCACACTGTCGGTAATAGTAACCAACGGCGCCGCCGCAGGGTTCACAATAAACTTAATAGCCTTGCTCGTGCCTGTTTTTTGAGTACTGCAAGCCGCGCTGTCTGTAACTGTCACCAAAACCGAATCGCCCGTCTTTAGCAGGCTGTCCGTATAAGTTGCGTTGTTTAAACCAACTTTGAGGCCATTTTTCAGCCATTGGTAAACAGGTTTTGCGCCTCCATTGGTTGCGGTTGCTGTAAAAGTAACCTTGGTGCCGGCGCAAATGGTTGTTGAAGTTAGGCCATCTGATATAGCAACGGTTGGCGGGTTGGGGTTGCAAAATACAAAGCCAGCCTTGGAGGCCGGTCCTGAAGGTGTTGTCACCGTTATGTTGCCCGTTGCACCGTTGCCCACTACCGCCGTAATAACAGAATCGGATACCACATTAAATGACGTGGCCGGGCTACCCCCGAAGTATACCGCCGTGGCGCCTGTAAAAGCGGTGCCTTTTATGGTAACTGTTACGCCTGTGTAAGCAGATGCGGGCAGGAAGGATGTGATAACAGGAGAAACAAGGGGCACATACTGCATAACCGTTGCCTTAAAGCCGTTGTTTTTGTCGGCAAAGGCTATATAACCGCTGTCGGTACCCGTTACGATAATTGAGTTTTGGGTGAATGAACTGGCCGTAACAAAGCCCGGCGCGCCAAGCGGCGCCCATGCCCCGTTTGAGTAATACATTACCGTGCCTTGCTGATAGTTGGTTTCATCTAAAAACAGTACCACTGGGTTGGTGTGGACGCCAACTGCCATTGAAACATAATATGCATGCCCGGGTGAAAAATACTGCGGGCCCAATGGATGCCACTGGCCGTTGCTGAACTGGTATGTGCTTGTTTGCTCGGGGCCATTGTCGTTTTGGAATGCCACCACGGGGTTGCCCGACGAATCTGTGGCGATGTTTGTATAGAAAACGCCATTTTTGCTTGACGTAAAATTGGGGGACCCCACCGTGTGCCATGCGCCCCCGGTATATTTGGTTACTATGGCCTCGCCCGACGTGCTGTCGTCAGAAACCACATAAGGGGTGTTGGTTGATTTGTCAATGGTCATGCTGGCCCCCCCCCGTATAACGATTGTAAAGCCGCTGCGCCAACTTGTACCCACGATGTACCGTTGAACTTCATAACATTATTTGACAGAGTGCCATTTATAGAAAGTACATAAGGGTTGTTACTGCTATCCAAAGCCATTGAAACACCAAGTTGGTACCCAAGCATGGGCGCAAAGCCCCTTGCACCCAATGTAACCCAGGTGGTTCCATTAAACTTTTTTACAGTTATTCCATTGCCTTCCGCGGAGTCCAAGTAGGCTATGTAAGGCGTGTTTGTTTTATCAACCACAATATTGGTTGACGTGCAAGCTCCGTCTGATGCTGCCCCGCCAACGCTAGTCCATGTATTGTTGGCACCCAGTTTCATCACCGACGCTTTTCTGCCATTGGCACGGTCAACATATACAACATAAGGCAGTTTGCTTGGCCCAAATGCAATACTTACCGAACCTGCCCCGCCGGCGGAAAACCCTTTTGCACCGGTATAAATAAACCTTGGGTTGGCAACATAAGGGGCAGTATAAACAAGGGTCGTAGACGAGACTACCGTGCTGTTAGGCGTTGTTATATTAATTGATCCGGAAGCGCCTTTGCCAACAACCGCTGTAATAACCGAATCGTTGACCACGGTGAACGATTGAGGAGCAATTGAATCGCTGCTAAAAAATACACTTGTGGCGCCTGTAAAACCAATGCCCTTGATGGTAAGAAGGGTGCCTTGGGTTGCATTGACTGGAGAAAAAGACGAAATGCCCGTTCCCGTAAACACCCATTTTTCATATACCTGTCTGTCAAAAGTATTTTGGCCTGCGCCGCCCGTAGTGCTATAACCATAATGCATATAAAAAGTACGCGTAACGGGGTTATAGGTATTGTTGTAGGTGCTGCTTACATAGCCATGTGTTGTGTCGGGGTAAATAGTGGTCTTCCCGGGGTTGTCCGCCGTCATAAACCCGCCAGCGGGCGGCGCGGGCAGGCCAACAAAAGTCTGCCAGTTGGTGAGGCGGTTTGACGAATCCACTTCAAAACTAAACTGGTAACTGTCGCCCAGCAGGCCATAGTCAACATAATATTTAGGAAAGCCGGTTGCAGGGTCAATGCCTAAGTAGTTTAATGATTTTTGTACGCCAATGTAAGCATCGGCAGTAGACCGAAAAGCATACCCGGTTACATTATAACTGCCCACAAACGGGGCGTTTTGTGCAAAAAGGGCGCTTGTGCCAACAAGCATGCACAAAAACATCAGCAAGCTTTGTAAAGTTGTTTTCATAATAGGGAGAGTTTTAGTTTTTTATTGTTTTTTGGGTGTTGTTGTTTTAAAGTACGGCTAAGGTATCACTAGTTTTGGTTTGGCTGCCAGTTGTTAAAACGGCGATGAAATTAAGGTAGATATTTCAATAAAAACATAGCATGTATGTATTATTTTTTTAGGTGTATAGAAATGGATGGAAAAGATAGTGGGTATTCCCTCATTTTTTCATTAGTAAAATATGCCAATATATATTGACGGCAAGTACTATCTTCAACACCCATAACCAACCACTAATTTATCATGGACAGGAGAAATTTTCTTAGAAACGGTTCGGTCGCCGGGATAGCGGCTACAACATTGGCACTGGCTTCATGCAATACGCCTGCTGGCACGGACAAAAAGGCGGCCATTGTGCCCGACACGGCAGCCAACTACAATGATTTTCCGTTGTTGGAAGCAACGATTGACGATTTGCAGCAAAAAATGAAAAGCGGGGAATACACATCCCGCTCGATAACTGAGCTATACCTGAAACGCATTGACGCAGTTGACAAAAACGGCCCTAAAATTAATGCAGTTATCGAGCTTAACCCCGATGCCCTGTCAATTGCCGACGGCCTGGACGGCGAGCGCAAGGCAGGCAAGCTGCGCGGCCCGTTGCACGGCATACCCGTTTTGATAAAGGACAATATTAACTGCGGCGACAAAATGATGACCACCGCGGGCAGCCTTGCCTTGGCTGGCAATATCGCGTTGAAGGATGCTTTTATCATTAAAAAATTGCGCGAGGCTGGCGCGGTGTTGCTGGGAAAAACAAATTTGAGCGAGTGGGCCAATTTCCGTTCGACCAGGTCAACCAGCGGGTGGAGTAGTAGGGGAGGGCAGACAAAAAACCCGTGTATCATAAACCGCAACCCTTCTGGCTCAAGCTCAGGCTCGGGCGCGGCAGTGGCGGCCAATTTTTGCACAGTGGCC
>Ga0207091_1109_pt1 | contig 19886 bp, 23 predicted proteins | sample Alteio_BWMinHeat_47_FD_153534 | JGI IMG/M metagenome (GOLD analysis project Ga0207091, IMG submission 153534) | Enriched cells from forest soil in Barre Woods Harvard Forest LTER site, Petersham, Massachusetts, United States -... | ecosystem: Environmental > Terrestrial > Soil > Temperate forest >... | reverse complement strand
AAAAAACATCGTCCGAAGACATCCACTCGGGCTCTCCATTTGAATAGTCAACACTGAATGTTTTCCCCTTATCTTTGGTAAGCGTGGCAAGTGCCGTCAATATCGTACCGATCATCAAGACCGTTACTCCTAGAGACGCACTTACAAAAAACAGTAACAGCGCTAGCGCACATATTCCAACAGAAACCCCCATCAATTTCAATTGAGTGCTTTTCGTCTCGCCCCACAATCGAGTTCTAAGGAAATGATATGTAAAGCCTTCAACTTTGAATTCGGTAGCATGTTCAATAAATTCTTTGAATTTGGGATGGATGAAGTTATTAATTGCTCCGCATTTTGGACATGATTCAGCACTTTTTGCTAATTGCCCAGCGCATGACGTACATTCAATCAACTTTGATTCCATTTCCATTACCTCCGCGCCTCGCAGTTTTTATTTCGCGTAGCTCTCGTATGCCTAGTGCCACTGATTTGAATCATATGCATCCGGCTCTTGCCGCTCCCTCAATCAACCCTTTAATTTGCATATAGCGACTGTTCTCGTCCATACCATTCTCAGAAACAGCATCAACCTCATTTGCTATCATCTCGCACGTTGTACCCTGCCTCATTCGGGCACGGTAATTACGAGCAATACGTTGTGGCTCGTCAAGCGGCACCTGATATCTCTCCTGGTCAGTGTCCATAGGTGATTCCGCGCGATTAGACGACCATTTCCATATGCTGCCACCTACTACAATCAGCGCGAAAATTGTTATCCACACACTTTGCGACATCCACTCTAATGGCTTGTTTGCTTGAACGAATTTATTCTCAATTGGGCTATCGGATCGCGCATGGGGCGGTTCACTATTTTCCTGTGGCTCTTCCATTTTTTTCTCCAAATTAGATAACGATATGGTTGCGTCATTAAGAACAAATTTGTTTCTTAACTGAAAGACAATTTTATCTTAAATGGGAGATTATTTAAACTAATTAAGATATTTTTAACTTGCATAGTTGACATGCTTTGATGGTTGGCATTGCAAAATGCAGGCATGCCTACCAATGACGAAAAAGTCGCGTTTTCTAAACGTCTAGAGCTTGCTCTGCGACGCAGCCCCGACCCTATTCAGGGCGCAACCGAGTTGGCGTTGAGATTTAATCTTCGATATAACGGAGATGCGATATCCCCTCAGACAGCGCACAAATGGTTAACAGGCCGTGCAATTCCCACTAACGATAAGTTGGTAACGATTGCAAGTTGGCTAAACGTGGATGAACATTGGTTGCACTACGGCCCACCTCCAAGCAAGCCTTTACAACCGGATGGAAAATCGAAGGCTCCAGTTAAACCTTCGGCAGAACTAATCGCCCTTGCTTCAAAAATTCAGAATTTATCTTCACATCGAAGATACTTGGTAGAAGAATTAGTTGAACAACTACACAGTGACATCGGTTAATTTCAAGTCGTATTCAAAAATCCGCAATGCCTGCATCAAAGCCCCTATATCAAACTGCGCATTGAGCGTCGTTTGCTTTCGATGCCTATTGTGAAATGAGATTCGTTGGCTGATCAACGACCACGATCATCGACTTCATCAATGGTAATTCCTTCCTCATCGACGAATAGCTCTTCAAGGTGGCCACTCAATGAGTCCGACGGATCAATTTCGACGCATGCGTCTTTTCCCTTCGATAGCCTAAGCTCCAGATCCAGTCCTATTTTTTTCAGCATTGCCTTATTCTCAGAGATTGCCTTGCCGTTTTTATGCTTTTCTTTCATAAACTCGGCAATCTGCTGTAACCCTTCTGGGTTGACCGTATAAAGATTTACAAACTCAGTCATAGTTATTCTCGAAGTGAATATTTAACATACTAATTTCATAGTATGCGCTCAAATAATGGCAGTCAAGCGCGATGGATTGACATGCCAAGAATCGTGTAACGGTCAGCCGACCTCGCGCCTTTTGGTGGCGCGGAATGCGAATGCTCGGCTAGATTGATATCCATGGCTTCTCTCTATGCAAAACACTCGTAGCACGAAACAAAATCTTTATAGGTACAAGTAATGGTTCAATTCATTCAAAAAATAAAGAATGAATTTCATTCTCGTCGCACTACGAAATACTTCGGTGCGATGGCACGTAAACCTGCCGAATTTGGAGCAGTCACAACACCCTTCTTTTCTAGTTCGCCCATTAAACGCAGCGCTGCGCGATAACCCAATCGCAAGTGCCGCTGCAAAAATGAAATGGAGACTGTCTGCTCTCGAATCAGGATAGCTTTAGCTTCCTCATACAAACGAGCGTCACAAACCAATTTGTACCTCCTCACAAATACGCCGCAGTCGCACCGGATTGTCTTCAACGTATCGGGCAGTCATTGCCACTGACGCATGCCCCATCAAACTTGAGACAGCCTTGATGTCTACACCCTTCTCGATCAATGATGTAGCGAATGTCCGTCGTCCTGAATGACTCGATGCCTGATCTAGGCCAGCCCATCTGTACATTCGTTTGAACAGCATCTGCATTGTGTTGGGACTGAACCCACTGCCCTTCCTCGATTTGAAAAGCGGAGACAAGGGATGCAACGCAATGGCGTCGTTGCGACGCCTGTCTTCAAGATAAAACGTAAGCGCCTTACGCACGTCTTTATTCGTTAGGTAGATGAGCCGCTGCTTCTTCCCCTTGGTAACTGCCTTGGTAAGTAAAACCTCGTCCTTGATTTTTCCATCTGTCGTCAACACATCTCGTACAAGCAGTTGACTCATTTCCTTTGCACGCAAGCCAAGCGCCGCTGAAAAATAAAGCAACGCGACATTTCGATTTGCCTGTTCATGGGTTCGTACCGTTGCAACGACCTGACGAAATTCGATTTCGGTAATGACCGGCGCTTTTTTCTCTAAATTCATCAGCACTCTCCAATGTGTTAAAAGTAAAGGCAATATAAATTGCAACACATTGGAAGTACACTGGATCGAGGTATGTGATCTGGTCGTTTGAACCGTTAACTAGGTACTACAAATGCAATTAGTAAACATTCAGTATTCTAAAACCGCAGACAAATAGAAATAGCTATTACCTGCGAATTTCCACTTATATCGTTTAGCGTCGATCACATCGCATATTCAATATATTTTGGCTCCATATAGAATGAGCGCCTTTAGGTGATGCATCAAACTAATTCGAATAAACATATTCTTTCAGCGCTTGCAACCTCCTTGCTCGCTGTCCTCTTGTTCGCGTTCTGTAAGTCACCGAAACTCGATATGCCTCTAAGGTAGGATGTGCGGCAAGTTCATTTGAGGCAAATTTTTGATAAAAGTCGACGAGGCGAACTTCCCACTTGTCTAGATTTTCATTACGTACATGCGCATCAACAATAAACGAAAACACTCCGTAAATATGGCTAGTTCCAAGTCTCTTTCCGATTTTGAAAATTGGCTCCATCACTTTCGCCATTACGTCAGTCAGTGCATGAAACGAATTCTCTAGAGAAGCTATATCCGTCGTTTTCGCATAGGTATTATAAAGTTCGTCTAGCGATTTCTGACTTCCATCATTCGGTGCCTTTAACAATGTTAGAAATAACAGCTCTGAAATAAACTCCTTGTCTTCCATCCTTTTGGTATCGAGTGTTGACAAAATCGGCTTCCAAAATGGCAGCTCACAGCAACGATCTAACAACGCAATAAAAGGCGTACCTGAATATTCAGCTTTTCGAAGTTCTTGCCCCTCTAACGGCTCTCCATTTCTGTTTAATCTGTCAAAAATACCTTTGATTAGGTTTTTGTCAGTAGTATCGATATATTCGATCGGGATGGCATACCGCCAAAATGACTTCTTAAAATTTTGTAAAGTGGTCGCATCAAATTCCCTAAAATATTTTCCAGCTATTAATTCAGCCTGGACATCGGCATCGTCTTCAGATGTATCGGAACTGACTGGAATCTCGTTATTAATGAATCTTAATATTGAAGTGAGTCGCTGCTTCCCATCAATGACATCGTAAGTGGTCTTCCCGTTAGATGCATCTATATGCTGATGCAAAAAAATCGGAGGTATGGGGTAATTTCGAAGAATGCTATCGATCAGAAATGACTGCTTGTCATCGGACCACACGCTAAGGCGCTGATATTCCGGGTCAAAGTTATATTTTTTGAGTAAATTATTTTCCCAAAAAGTTGAAATGGTAATGGAAGTAGTTTCTCTGTTAATTGCGTAGGTCATCACTTCAACTCCCTGAGTACTCGTGCTGAAGAAAACAGCCGATAGTTTTTAAACAAGCTCGTTAACACTGCATTAAGGCTTCTGGGCACTGACGGATTTATCATTTTTACTTCTACACTAGGCTGGACACTAACCAACAAGCTATCGAGTTCGTCGCGATCAACGTGCCAGTATGAAATTCCGCTAATTAGTAATTCATCTCCTTGAATTAACTGTCGCGACGCACTTCTTGCTCTTGCTCTAATATCAGCCGCCCAGCTTTGACGAACTCCTCCCTGCGGTGGCTGCGCGTTTGAAGTAGGGTCAGAGCTTGGCTTAGCGTCCACATTTGCGGCCTCCGCACTGAATTTGCTAAACATTGAAAGTAGTGTCTGTACATCTCCGCTATTTGCCGTTTCGCCCATCAACTTCTGCGGCTTATCAGGTGGCAATTTGTCAGATACATCCTTGTTTTGGTGATTCTGCATTGTTCGTGGCTGGGTCAATTCAAGTTCAAATCGTTCAGCATTTCCAGCTGGGGGAATCAGTGGAGTAACCGGATAAATCTGATCTAGGTCCTTGTATTTCACTGAGAAGTCCGTGGCTGGTGCATGGATATCTGTTAAATCAGGAACGGTGATTTCAAAGAAGCTTTCCCTAGGCCTTGGAGAATTATGGCAAAAACTTATGGAACCATGAGGCTTAATAATCGCAATTGCTCCTTCAATAGCGGGTTCAAAGCCATCAATATAGAAAGGGATTCTGCGGGCCGCCAATATTCTCTCAAGCCAAATGTCATAGTTATAAGTAATTATTGTTATTTTGCTGTAACGCTTTTTTTCTACAGCGTCATTAATGAATTTGAACCAACTCCATTTATCTAGTATCGAGTTATCAAACTCCGGAATCTTGGTGTCGTAATAGACAAAGAGATGGCGTAGATATAAGAGCAATTCAAAATACGCGTTAATGTAAATATTTCTGGGATTGTTTCTCTCGACCATGTGCTTTGAAGAAAAAGCTGCAGCACCATATACGTTCGCACAAGTAATAATTTCATCTATTAAATCTGACGCATCCTTTGTACTCATGCTCGTTCGCGCCCCAAGATTCCATAGGCATGGGCAAAATTTATACGAAAGAAATCCCGGAGAACCATCGCCTGGCCAAGTCACATCTGCACCGTATTTAAATAAATTGCTTGTGTCAATTTCCTCAGTTTTTCCAAAATGGTTTAAGAAATCGATAGTGAACCCATTCCCCAAAACCAAAAGTAATTTCGAATTCATATTTTTGAATTTCGCCCAGTAAGTTCGTTAGATTGCCACGCAACGCAAATGAATTTGAACGCGTGCCATTAACTCCACAGTGGAGCTGGTTGTACTCTAGTCATTACACTTGCGTGCATGGCATTACCGACATTAGGATAGTTGATGCCATGCTTTATAACCGTCAAGTAATTTGGTTGGTAGATTCAGATCTTGCATGCGCAGCGTTAATATTTCATCATCTTTCAAAACTCTTCCTATTTCGGGCTCTGCGATTTTCCGATCACATTCATATGCACCGGACAATACCAACATGCCTTCGCCCCATAAGATGTCCCTTGCACCGCCGTTGCTTCTTATACGACGTAGCGGGTCTTTTTGATTTGCGACGCTGCATATCACATGTCTCGGTATTGGCTTACCTGGAGCAAGTCTAAGTAGCTGCATAACTCGCTTCATTCCCGTTTTTTCAGTCACTATAATTTTGAATAGGTGCTCTGGAAGATTGTCGAAAAAATTCGGAGGGTACGGGTGATTATTAAGTATCCAATATATCGTTTCTCTATGAGCCGCCTTTAAACTTTGCTTCTCATCTCTGTTATGAGCGCCAAGGTGACTCGCAAGCACATATGCAATCCCGAGTTGGAAGACTGCCCGCTTTTCATCGTAAGCAATGAGTAAGTTCATATGACCATGACTAGACTTTGAAAACATCCAGTTTTTGCCCATTGTCGTTTTGATGTCTACTTCCTCACCTGCGAGCTTTATATCTAGCTTTTCGCCTTTGGGCAGATTGAATTCAAATCGAAGCAACCTTTCAATTCGTTTTCCGATTGCTGTTTTTTCATCTGGTTCTAACTCGTATATTGAGTATCGGGAGAGCGTCGGCGCATCGACTACATAGTCCACCGCTGCTCGAATAATTTCGCCGACACGTTTGCCGAACTCTTCTTCACTGCCCACCCGTCTAATTAAATCCCATTTAATTTTTTCTTTTCTAGCTTCTATTTCCGGATCTGATACCTGAGCCAGTCCGATGATCGGCAGCAGTTCTACATCGTCGTTCTGCTTCTTAAGCGAGCGAAGCTCTTCTTCCGCTAGGTCGAGTACCTGTTGAGTATGCCCATTTCCGTTCATCGCATTTTCCTTTATGGATATGAATGAACGGAAGCTTACGCCATAAATTTGCAGGCGTCAAACAAATTTGCAGGCTATTTTATTTTTACCGGCGTTTTAATCTATCGCGGGTTTTTTTGGAAATGCCTGTTAATTCTTTTTATTGTGGAGGGAAGATTTAATGGGGTGCATTGACATTCCCATACGACCATTAACGACCAATTGAGACGCCTTAACTTTGCATCATTTTGCCGATCTCGATTTTTGTTTTTTTCAAGCTTAGGAAACCAATAATCTTGACGAGACTTCGGCAGGTGGCCGTCGGAACAACTATGTCCATGCCAAAAGCATCCACGGATCTGAATTGCAGTGGAATACTTTGGAAATACAAGATCTGGCTTACCTGGCAAATTCTTGACATGCAAGCGATATCGATACCCTAAACGATGAAGCTCAGATCGAATCGCCATTTCTGGCTTCGTATTTTTCGAACGAATAGCACTCATAACTAATGAGCGCTTTTCGGTCGAAAATACGTCTGCCATTTAGATGTCCAAGCAACGTCTAATCGCGACAGCTAGATGCCATGCCATGCGCGGCGCAACTGCCTCACTAACCAAACGTGTTTGAGCTGATATATTTCCGGTCAAGACATAATGATGCGGAAATGATTGAAGTAGCATAGCCTCGTACATACTTAATCGCCGATGTCCTTTAGGATGGACATGCACCTCGCGATTTCCATACGCAACCGTCCAGCTTGGCTCATCCCATTTCAAGGTACGAAAGCTACGTCCCCATGAGCCACCTTCCGGTAATGCACCTTTCGTCGTAAATTTATCTGAGCGCGGAACCATACACCAATGATTCGGATGAACAGGTATAGAACTCGGATCAAGTCCCTTTTCATTAAATACAGGTTCCGCCAATGCTCCAATTGCATCGCGCACAGTGTGTATTTTTTCTAGAGTTTCAGGCCATTTCCATTCAGCATTCGGATGTAGTTTTTTGTTGATTCCGACAATGAAAACTCGTTCACGTTCTTGGGGTACGCCGTAGTTTTTCGCATTCAGTGTATTTTCATAAATCTTAAAACCGGCGGCCCGAAAAAGTTTCTTGAATTGTTCATAACGATGGCGATGCCGCTCTCCTAGCAGTCCCGGCACATTTTCAAAGAGGAAGAATGAAATCGGTCGTTTTTCATTCAATTTCTTAAGTAAACGTGCGTATGTACCGGGCAGGCTATGACGTGGATCATCATCGGACTGATGAACATTTGAAACGCTAAAACTTTGGCATGGTGGACCACCAACCACACCCACCGGAGAAAAATCATCGCCTGCCAATTTGTATATCGCGTCGGGGGTCAATTCACGTAGATCGAATTTATGCGCGATGTTTTTTCCATCGCTATGATTTCGATTGAAAGTATTAACGCACTCTTGGTCAATATCAAATGCAATCTTGGTTGAAAATCCCGCTTCTTTGAAGCCCTCGTCGAGCCCTCCAGGGCCGCAAAATAAACTCAAAAGTTTCGGCCTTGGGGTTTGCGTCTCAGGTGAAGCAATACTTGAGTGCGCTTGCTCAATTTCACGGGCTGCCTTTAGTAATTCTGCGCGTGCCCAACTAGCTGTCGGCACGCCTTTTAGTTCGGCAGCTCGCTCCAGCAAAGCCTTTTCATCATCGCTTGCACGTACCATAATTTTGTCTTCACGCATTCAATTTGATCCTTAAAAAATGCTACCCGATCTGCCATCACTGCCTACCGATATAGTATCCAGCGTTTTTGATTTAGTACATATTTTTTATCATATTACGTAAGAAATTATGAATTTTGAAAAATGATGCTCACGTTTTCGCCAATACGTCCTCGCTAACGAATGGGGTGGCATCGATAATCCGAACAGAACCACCAGCGTAGGTAACTTGAATTAAAAATTGTGGATTTTCGCTTAGAACAACAACTCCTTTGCCATTAAAGAAATTTTCAAATTTACCTATATCCGCAGTTCGACGCGTACTCACTTTGTAATCATTGTGCTTTGTTGCAGACCTATCGCGATAGAGAGGGGTATCAAACTCGCTATTCTTATTTTCACGATTTTCTTCCGTGATTAGTGTCAGGTAAGCGTCTATTTCCGTTGAATATTTCGTTTGTCCGGAAAATGCTAAAAATTCGACTCTCTTAAGTTGCCGGTTGATGGCAACTTTCATCCGACGGCGAAGCACTTCAAGTTCTCCGCCGCCATCAAGTAAGAGGCGCTCATGTTGCGTGAATAGCTTCTCTGACGCATAAATTTCCTCGGTGGTCAGTGGTGACTTTTCCACGTCCATTATCCGTTTCTCAAGCTGTTTGATTTGCGCATCGGTCGCCTTCAGCTGTTCCGCAACAATTTTCACGTCAGGTGTAAATATCGCCAATTCTGTAAGACGTTCTTGTTTATGCTTGAGAGAGTCGCGTTCATCCTGCAATACTGACACTTGCCGTGATGGGTCCCCAATGAATGGCCAACTGAGGTCTCGCCGCTGTTTGTTGATTAGCCTGTCGAGTATCGCTTGTTCGGCGGCACGATACGGAAAATGCTTTGCATCGCATAGCGATTGGTCGCTATAAGCAGCGCGGCACTGAATGTAAGCATTTCCCGCGTTGCGTGTTGATACGTAGCGCGTCGTTGAACCGCAGAGCAGGCAGTGTGACATTCCGGAGAAAAGCGTAGTGACCCCTTTACGAATACCGCCCCTATCGCGCCGCCCTTCAATTGCCGCTTGCGTGGAAGAAAACAGTCCTTTCGAGATGATGGCCGGATAGTAGCCTTCTTTCTGAAATAATCCGCCGCTCTTTTGCGTGAAGAGCCCATACACCGCCGGATTCTGAAGAATTGCGCCTACCGTTGCCGATGTCCAGACGTTGGCATCTTCCATCGTTGGAATATTTTCGCTAACTAAAGTGTTAGCGATCTGCACCTGCCCATTGCCTGCATCTGCCAGCTTGAAAATGCGTCTGACGATATCCGCTTTTTCCTGATTGATGTCCCATCCATCTTTTAACGAATCGGCGGACTTCTTATTGCGCAACAGCCACGCCGGACCGCGAGATGAAATGATTTCCCCTCTCTCTAGCTTTTTGTCAAATACTTCTTTGGCACTTTGAGATCGTAGCGCTCGCCTTTCACGTTCCTGTTCGATCAGGGAAATGGCGACAGCTAAATGTATCCAATCCAAATCCAGCGCAGACTTTTCGTATTTCTTCTCGTCGTCAAGGGTGACAATTGTGACGCCACGATCAACGATGTCTTGGCATAGTTTCACGACGCTTTTGACGGGCGCTCTGGACAGGGATTCGGTGGATTCAATGAGCAATTTTGTTCCTACAACGATTCGTCCAGAATTGACTGCACACAGAAATGTTTCTAGTTCTGCCACCGAGGCATCTTTGTTCTCGCTCGCAGAAATACCAAGGTCAAAATGCGATACGCTAAGCAACTTCAGCTTGTACCTCAAGGCGTATTTTTCAGCAAGGTCATCCTTTTTTTTGGAATGTCGAGGTGCCTGCTTTGTCGAGAAAAAACGGAAATACGAGATGGCTGGGGTTGTCATGGCAATAGGCTGGTCATTGACGTGGCGATCAATGACCTGAGTTTTCATCGGGACATTATAGAGTACGGAATTGTTATCGATTAACGCTCGCGATGTTGAGTTTTCAGACAAAACAGCAAGTCATCTGTGGCATTCGTCGAAATGCTACCAGCCTACAAGAAGACATTGCCGTCCCGGACTATGTGCTAGCAGAGCGAAAGAGTCCAATGAGCTTCCCGCAACTCATTGGAGAATTTGTATGCTCAAGTGGATAAAAACACTCGAAATTAATGGACTCGACATAGGCGTTCAACGTGCTGACGAATGCGTCAGCGTCTCTTCCTACGTATGCAAACGAACGAAGGCGAACACAAACGATATACGTTCCGCATTCGTGACAGCACTTTGGCAGACGGCATACGAAGAGGCTGGTGAGCCACAAGACTTTGACATCGCCTTAGCAACAACCAGCGCGCCATTCCTAATTGCTTGCTCCTACCGCTACGAAGCGGATAGCTCCTCCATTCCGCAGGGGGGCGCATGAAGGTTTCCGACATTGACCCACGATGGCAGGATGATTTCCAATGCTTCTTCTATACGTATTTCCACGATGAGGAGGAAGCGGCGTCTGATGAGTATGACGACGATGAAGAACTGGACGCCTGCGAGGTTATGGATGACTGTTTCGCTAAAGTCGGAGATGAACGTATGCAGGAAATTTGGACTGAGTTCGTCAACCAGTCGCCGGAACACCGGCTAATGATTTGCTCCAAATACGATGCAGTTGACGACTGAATTTCCTACGTAATTCCATCAAAGATTGACCTCTGCACGCGTCTCTGATTGCGTCCCGCACTTTTTAGTTAACCAAAGGAAACCATTATGAGTAAATTAATTTTTAATAACATGCATTACACAATCAATTTGAGCAGCTTTGGCACGGTAGGCATTGAGTTCTCCATCGACCATGCCATCGGCATGAAAGCGACTATGCATTTGGACGATCTCCAAAAGTACAAGTGGACTTCATTTTCCCGTGTTCATCCTGTAGCTGCGGTTTATGTTGCCTTTTCAACTTTGGCGCATGAGTGCTATGAAAAATTGTGCTTCGTGCTTGAGCGTCAGGACAATCCTTCCGCCCGAATGAAATTTATCAATTCATGGATCGAAGATGCAGAATTCAAAATTGGACGCAATGCACTCAGCTTGGTTTCGGGACCGGACCATTTCCGTGGCCTAAAAAAGAAATTTGTTGGCGCCACCACTAAAGCAGTGGTGCCGCAATGATCGGCCTTACTCAAAGCGTCGAACGTCTGGTGATGTACGCGAACTTTAGCGCCGTCTGCGAGCTGCCGTCGAATAGATCTCTCATCGAAACGCTGATGGCTAAGATTCTTAAACGTGAACCAGAGTTTTTCTCAAACAACGAGGCCTTCAGTAGGTTCTTCGATGAAGATGACTATCGCGAAGCACCTGACTTTGAGTGCATGGTCGCATTCCTACAAGATTTATATATGGAAGGATTGGACGACGATTCCTCTCCGGGGCGTAATTACGTCCTTAATCGATATGGCATGCCGACATTGCCCAGGGAAAGATATCGAGGCACACAGATGTATGACCTTCTAGAATCGCTTTCGGATTCGATAGACGTATCAGCGTCAATTCATCCCAAAAACCCTGACGATGCAGTGGCTTACGTCGAACAGTCTAGGGTACGAGCGGAGGAATTGGAAGCACTTGGGCGGCGCATTTTGGAGTTAATGCGTTCGGGCGAATCTTCCCCGAATGAATAAACCACTCCACCGGCCATATGGCCGGTGGAGTGACCGAATACCGGAGAGACCCGTCCCTGAATCTCTCTCATTTTATTTCCGCAGCCACAGTGGGATCACGATGAACCTGATCCCACTATTGGATTGCCTTCGCACTAAAAAGGAGAATTTTTGATGTCAAAATACTTTACGCCTATTGCTCAATCCAACCCCCTGCAACAACACCATCTCGATCTTGCACTCGCTTTTGATCCAGATGGTGAAATGAATGCAGTTCTAAAACTCACCCGATCTCAATGGGATCTGGTCTTCATTAATCCGCATTGTTTGGATGAGATCTGCGATTATTTGGCAACCACCATTATCAATGCAGTGTACGAAAAATTATGTGATATGTTCGGCATCCAAATCAACGACGAAGTACGAGCCGCATTCATCGAAGTAGGACTCGATACCCCCAACATAACTATCAGGGGACCCTCGACATCTGCAGTGTGGAATATCGATAGCAAGGAAATTGATTTGCTATTCGATCTTTTAATCGCCGGTGGTAGCCCAATGATCAGCTATTCCCAAATTTGCAATCGTCACGCCCTTGATGCTAATTTCCCGGAGGTCTGCGAGTCGTCATCCAACGATAAGGTGATCACAAATAAGGAAGATTTTAAGGCATTCAAATCACCAGCAAATTTTAGCTATTACCCTAGCTTCCAGTTCGATTACGACGCGATTTCTGGAATGACGATTAAGACGCGAAACTCTGTCATTCCAAGCAGTGAAATTATGGATCTCATTGACGAAGACGAAGAAGAAATCTACGAAGACATTCGTTCGCAATACCATCGCATATTAGTGTGTGCGCTATATGAATACTTGTGTGCAGGACTAAGCATTCAGATGAGCGACGAAGTGCGAATGGTGTTTATTCGCGAATGGATGGCTGGCATTGGCGCAAAGGTCGTAGCTCAAGGAGTTGATCTTGTTATCTCCGCTGAACATCTCGAAATTCTGGCGAAAAACTTGGTTGATGCTTCCATTCCCTTGGAAATACCCCAATAAATGGCTCTTGAAGCCCACACTTTACATTGAAAAAATGGAGTGGGTGATACTGGATGTTTTTAAAGGCGTGCGCTTAGATAGGCACGCATTTTTTTCAGCATAAGCAGCGTGTCAAGGTGTCCATCATATGCTGCTGCTGGCTCGCGCTGCCGACATTTTTTCAATGCCAACTGATTTTCTGAAGGTGTACATCATATGCTGTTACATGGAAAAAATTGATTGTGTACTGGGCAATAATTATTCATGAATACATCGAAGGTGTACATCACATGCTGTTGCGATAAAAAACATAGTGCTGAAAAAATTTGTGAAATTTATTCTGTACGCAAAATTTAATGCAACTGCCGAAGGTGTACATCATATGCTGCTGTGCCCAAAAAAAAGCAGATGCACTAATGTATTTCCCTCGCCAATAAAATTTTGCGTCCAGTATTAGTCAGCGCTTTTGTCTTCGTTATCCTCCGCGTCATTATCAAATATCTCCTCCGGATCAGGGTCTTCATCAGAAATGTCAGGCAGCAGGCCAACTTGAACTTCTTTAACTTTCACCGCATAACCTGTCTTTACAGCAACCGCTTCCACCAACAGGTTTACATCGAGACGCCCATCACTCATAAAGCCATCATGCATAAGATGAACGCGCAATTTTTTGTCAGACGAAAAATTTAAATGGTCTAGCATCGCATCGATTACTTGCCGTTCAAGATTAGTGTAAATCGCTATTCTATGTTTCGATGCTTTGGGGTCTGCCGGTGAAGGCATTTTCCCTTCCCAAATTTTTTGCCCACGCTCATATACATCGCGCTGTCTCGCCCATCGCCACATATCTTTGACATCTTTTCTGAATGCCGCTACAAAAGGATCTTTCACGAATCGGTCATAAAGTGGACGGTTGCAGTTTAATTTTTTGAATATCCCAGCTTTTGGATTAGGTGAATATCGGGCTTCGAAGAACATTGCCTGAACAAGCTCTTTCGTCTCCTGTTCGCCCAGACCTGTAAGCGACGTAATGTATGCTCGTACAGCCGTTTTTTCTTGAACGTATTTTGCGACCGACGGAAACGGAAAGGGTATACCGTCATCGTTCCGCACAAAGCGATACTGCCGAACTGCGTATTGATAAACCAACGTGGGTGCGCAGGCTTCGATATCGTAGTCCCACCAACCGGCATAAAGTTGTTTTCTGATGTCTCGTCGAAGATTTTGTATGGGATGGTAACGACGACTATCTTTCTCAGTATATGCAGGGTCTTCATCACCATTGACCAAGGCACCATAACGTCTCTGCGCCACCTCAATTTCACTCGGAATAAATTCGTTTAGCTTTCCGTAAACCTTCTTGTATCCATCGGCATTTAATCGATATGAGAACGAACGCTTTCCAGGTATATAGAATCCATTCCTTATCAGTAAATTGGCGACCAGCCATTGGGACAAACCTTCTTGATTCGGATTGCCGAATACTTTACGAATTTCGGTGTGACGGATTGTTCTAGCCCGCTTTGACAGTCGCATTTCATCGCACCATGTCAACACTGCCTTCGTCTTTTTTCTGACTAGCGCATTATCGAAATTAGGATTGTAGGTGGATAATTTTAAATTAGGAATCATGATGTATATATTTGTATTACCAATAAATATTAGTCTCTATTACTACTGTGCAGCTACATCATGACAGCGTTTACCTTTGACATCCCTATCGACACCGGCACAAACCATTGCGACAGAGGTCAAGCAGACCAGCGACTTATTGAGAAAATCTACCATCAACAATGCGAACAAAAAAGTACAAAAAATGCGCGTGGCATTTTTCCTGAGACGCAGATCATCACGTTCCGCATTCCGAACCAATTACTTGAACGCCTTGATGCCATTGTTATCGACACCGGCACCAACCGTAGTCTGTTACTGCGGCAGATTACGTCAGATTATCTCAACTACATTTACGCTACGGGGATTAAATTTCAAGGCTCGTTGCTGGGGTTCAGGGCAATGCCGAAGACGGAAGTGTAACGGACATCGTTACACTTTTGCTGTGTACAAGCCTGCCGGTCTGTATAGATTTGCCATAGACGCTCTACCCGTGAGAGTCCTTTCAACATGGAGATCATATGACCGACACAGCACAGGCAAATGCCGACAAAAATTCCAAGTCTTCCAAACAAGTCGATAACAGGCCGACGCCGATTGCCCGGCTTCCGATTGCTCAGGTTGATACTGCGCTGATCGATTGCGAAAAAACGATCAAGTCACACTCAGATATCGTGAAGGTAAAACTGACGAACAACACAGCCATTCCTACCGATGTGCTGCGTGAACTCTCAAGAGCGAACGCGCAAAAAGCGAAATTGACGATGCGCCGAATTTCAATCTTGATCGAGATTGGCGATACAAGCGCGTTGGAGTTGATTGAAAAACTGATGAAAATCAAGCCAGCAAAATCTGCTGGATAACGCCGACTTGGCATATCGCCAGCCGGGACGCCGGTAAAGCAAGGTGATTTCGAGGGCGGTTATGGCACCAATAATTCGATAACGGCCCGATCCTCACAGCCCGATATTGCATCGGGCTTTTTCATGCGCTGAATTTTTTCATGCTCTCAGAGATGATCGAACAAAAAGGTATGGAACTATTCATCTTGAAAGGCCGGTCATCTCTGGGCCTTATCTGATGCACTGAAACCTCTCCAAATCGTACAGCGAATCCTAGCGTTTCCCATTCTTGTTCTTTGGCTGAAAACCTTTAGCCTCCAGGAATTCATCGACGCTCATGTCCCTGACAGCACCGGAAGCATAGGTCAGTTTCACACTCATTCCATCAACATCAAACTCAATCTTCTTCAAAAATCTTCGAATTGATGCTTGAATCTGAAGGCGAACCTTCGTTAATTCGTCGCCCTCCAATTCTTCTAACTGCTCGCGCCACCATCGAACCTGCGCAATTTGCATTCGGTCTGGAATCACTTCTGCGACCTCGCGCTTCTTTAACTGCAATGCGTCTAGCTTCTTCTGGAGGTCTGCAATACGGTTTGCCACCGAAGCGATATCGCCAGATTCCTCAACAAATCGGATGAGGTTATCCATCTTCTTCAGTGCTTCTGCAATTTCAGAGTCAATTGCCGTCCTCACGTCAACCTTGAGTTCGCTTGGTTCGACGATCAGCTCTCGGTTTTGAGCGTGGAACTGACGAAGGATAGTTTTTTCGGCAGCGAGATAAGGAAATTGCCCCGACTCGCACCCCGAACCGCTATAAGCTGAAAGACACCGCAGGTATGTATGTCGGCCACCTGAGCTGACTGCACGCATCTTCGAACCGCATTGGGCACAGAAGGACATGCCACTGAAGAGATTCCGAACATTGTCCGTGTTCCGACCTCCAGCCCACATACGCGATTTAACTCGCGCCCGCACTTCGTTAAAAACGTATTCCTCAACAATCGTTGGGTAGTAATTGGGGATGGGATCTGTGTTCGCCTTCTTCGGCATTAGCGTTCCGAAGACTGCATGATTTTTGAGAATAGCCGCGATTGGTCCAAACGTCCACTCGGTGGCCCAAGCCATAGTTGGGATTTTTTCAGCGTTCAGTATTTTTGCTATCGAAGGCGAACCATTTCCTTCAATCGCCAGTTGGAAAATGCGTCGAACTACATTCGCCTTCTTTTCCAATATAGTCCACTTCCCATCTTTAAGCTTGAGCCAGGCTGGACATATCTTGGTGAGGATTCGTCCTTCCTCAATAAACTTCATCCGGTTCTTTTCCCAAGCCTTCTTCACTCGGTCTGATTTGGCAACCATTTCTTCATTCGCTCGCGACATAATCGCGAGTGCGGTGACCAATTTCGTCCAATTTTCCCGAATGCTTTTTTTACTGTAAAGCTGCTTGTCCTGCAACGTGACCACGATGATGCCTCGACGAACAAGCCCTAGTAACAGTTCAAGGGCCATGTCGATGTGGTCGCGACTGAGGCGGTCGAAATTTTCTACAAGTAGGTATGAACCTGAACGTATGCGTCCATCTTCAACTGCTTGAATAAAAGCGCCAAGCGCACCCTCATCCTTGTTCTTTGACTTGAAAGCAGATACACCTAGATCGCGATAGCTGGAATTGTCGAGTGTAAGGCCATGCTCTGAAGCGTATCTCGCAGCCTCACCTTCTTGCCGTTCAAGGCTGGTTCCTTGCCCTTGCTTGTCGGATGAGAAGCGAATGTATGAGTAGGCATGGATCATTATTCATTATACCAATATTACAATTAATATTGATCGCGTTGAATTCAATATGCGCCAACGCATGTATCAGTGCGGCACGCCCTTCCTCCGTATTCATCGCACGATGCTTGACCGATCTTGGCGGAACCAGCCCAGGCCGTTCCGGACGACCGGGGATATATCCAACTGGTGTCGGATTGTCATCGGGAGCGAGCGTAACGGTGCCATCCAGCCAACTTTGTGCAAGCGCCGCAACCCCCGCCGACTTCGCAACCGGTCTTACCTCCGCCAGCCAATGCAAGGCGGCAGCCCGTAGCTCGGTCGGCACGGCAACAAACTCGTGATCTGACAATACATTCATCCGGACGGCTGTAAAATGGTGGTTTGAAAAGCAAACCTCAATTTTACGGAAATTCATGGCTATCTACCAATTAGGTGACCGGACGCCGGATATTGCGCCATCTGCTTACATCACCGACTCTGCCCACGTCATCGGCACGGTGAAAATCGAGGCCCATGCCAACATCTGGTTCGGTGCCACGATACGCGGCGACAACGAACTGATTACCGTCGGCGAGAACAGCAACGTGCAGGAAAACTGCTCGCTGCATACCGATCCGGGCTACCCGCTGACCATAGGCAAAAATGTCACTGTCGGACATCAGGCGATGCTGCATGGCTGCACTATCGGTGAGGGTTCGCTGGTTGGAATACAAGCTGTCATCCTGAACGGTGCGAAGATCGGCAAGAACAGTCTCGTCGGCGCGGGCGCATTGGTGACCGAAGGAAAAGAATTCCCCGACTACTCCCTGATCATCGGCAGCCCGGCAAAAGCCGTCCGCACGCTGACAGAAGAAGATGTCGTGCGCATGCATGCCAACACCAGCAACTACGTCGAACGCGGCCAGTTTTACAAAAATAATTTGAAACGGATCGCATGATCAAACCCACTATGGATACGCTGCAAAAATTCATGTTTGAGAACGTGCCGGTGCGCGGGGAGCTCGTCGAGATTTCCGAATGCTGGCAGCAGGTTCAAGCCAACCACACCTATCCTCGGCCGGTAAAAATCCTGCTCGGCGAGATGTTGTCGGCAGCTGCACTGTTGTCTGCAAACCTGAAGTTCAACGGCGTAATCGTCATGCAAATCCACGGTGACGGCCCGATACGATTGCTGGTTGTCGAATGCGACTCCACGCTGCAGCTGCGCGCAACTGCTAAGTTGACACCGGACGCCGTGATCGAAGACGACGCGAAGCTGCCGCAACTCGTCAACGTGCACGGCCATGGGCGCTTCGTGATTACACTGGACCCGAAGGACAAGCTGCCCGGCCAGCAGGCCTATCAGGGCATAGTCCCGCTCGACGGCGACACCATCGCGACGGTGATTGAAAACTATATGCATCGCTCAGAGCAGTTGGATACCAAGCTGTGGCTGGCAGCCGACGAAAATGTGGCGCGTGGATTGTTATTGCAAAAGCTCACGCCGGAAGGTGGCATCGAAGCGCCGCTTGAAGACGAAGCTGAAGCGTGGAATCGGCTGGTGATGCTGGCATCGACATTGCGCAGCGAAGAGCTGTTGACGACCGACATCCACACCTTGATGCGCCGCCTGTTCTGGGAAGAAACGATACGCGTTTTCGAAGGGCAGCATCCGCGTTTTCACTGTAGCTGCACGCGCGAGAAAGTCGGCAATATGCTGAAGATGCTCGGCAAGCCGGAGATTGATTCCGCGATTGAAGACCTTGGGGCATTGGGTATCAACTGCGATTTCTGTGGCAAGCATTACCAATTCGATAAAGTCGATTGTGCACAGTTATTTGCGGCAGAGACAGCTGCGGATGCGTTGCAGCAGGCGCCGAGTAATGTGAAACATTAACGCAGTTCACATCGTCATGTTCAGGGATGTTTTTTATCCGACACAGATGGAGTTGGCACACTATTTTGCACAGGTGCAGGCTGTCCATTCGCAGGCAACACCTGCACAAAAATTTCATTATTCTTGATCATGCCCAGCTCATACCGCGCACGCTCTTCTATCGCGCCGGTACCTTCCTTGAGATCTTCAACTTCGGAATTGAGTTTGGCGTTACGCGCTTTTAGTTCTTCGTTTTTCTTTTGCGCGGCATCCACTTGCTTGTCCAGCTCCCACACGCGCAACCATCCGCCCTTGCCCAGCCACAGCGGATACTGAAGCAACAGCAGCAATGCTGTCAGGCAGATTAGTATGAGACGCATCCGAGGTTTCTACGTCGCAGATCCGGCCGGGAAGCGATGCTTCCCGGCCGGATCGTTGAATTACTTCAAGTTATAAAACGCACTACGACCAGGATAGCTGGCGATGTCACCGAGGTCTTCCTCGATACGGAGCAACTGGTTGTACTTCGCCGTACGATCCGAACGGGACATCGAACCGGTTTTGATCTGCAGCGCGTTCATGCCGACAGCGATATCCGCAATCGTCGAATCTTCCGTCTCACCTGAGCGATGTGAAATCACCGCGGTGTAGCCGGCACGTTTCGCCATTTCAATCGCAGCGAAAGTCTCGGTCAATGTACCGATCTGGTTGATCTTGATCAGGATCGAGTTGGCGATACCCTTCTGGATGCCTTCACGGAAAATCTTGGTGTTGGTGACGAACAGGTCGTCGCCGACCAATTGCACTTTCTTGCCCAATGCATTGGTCAATGTCGC
>Ga0207091_1106_pt1 | contig 20013 bp, 15 predicted proteins | sample Alteio_BWMinHeat_47_FD_153534 | JGI IMG/M metagenome (GOLD analysis project Ga0207091, IMG submission 153534) | Enriched cells from forest soil in Barre Woods Harvard Forest LTER site, Petersham, Massachusetts, United States -... | ecosystem: Environmental > Terrestrial > Soil > Temperate forest >... | reverse complement strand
GCTTATGGCCACATCCTGTGGCAACACGGGGCAAAACAATACGGCAGTCGCCGAGGGAAGCGTGCCCGATTCTGTTGTTGTCGGCAAAAAGCTTTTCGAGGCCACTTGTGTTCGCTGCCACGGCATGGACGGCTCCGGCTTGACCGGGCCTTCGCTTAAGAGGCCGAGGCTTGCGCACGCGCCCGATTTGGCCAGTTTTATACAGGTGATTGAAAACGGCATCGCTGGAACGGGCATGCCCAGCAACTGGGCGTACAGCGACAGCGACGGTTACCACTTATACGCCTACTTGGGCTACCTGCGCAACCAGGGGAAGGAAACACCCAAGGGGGACACGGCCGAGGGAAGGATAGTGTACAGCACATCCGGCTGCGCCAACTGCCACATGGTGAACGGGCAGGGTAGCGCCGTTGGCCCCGACTTGTCGGAAATAGGTGCAAGCAGAAGCCCCGCATACCTGCGGCAATCCTTGGTTGACCCGGGCGCCGAACTGCCCGGCAGCACCGACCTCGACAATGGCTATGGCTTTACACTTTACCTTCCAGTAAAGGTTGTGACCCTTGACGGCAAGGAGATTAACGGCCTTCGTATAAACGAAGACACCTATACCATACAGTTGAAGGATGCCGCCAACAATTACTATTCCTTCAACAAAGACCAGTTGAAATCGCTCGACAAACTATACGGGCAATCCCTCATGCCATCTTTCAAAAATCTATTGACTGACAAGCAAATAGAAAACCTTGTTGCATTTCTTTATAAATCTGGAAACGAATGAAAACGTATATCACCCTCATTGTTGGCATATTTTGTTTTACACAGGCTTTTTCGCAGGTTCCGTACCAACGCATAGCCAACGCGGAAAGCGAGCCCGGCAACTGGCTTACTTATTCGGGCAATTATCACGGCACGCGGTTTTCAGCATTGCAACAGATAAACACCACCAATGTTGCAAAGCTTGCTCCCGTGTGGGTTTACCAGTTGAAAGGTGGAGGCAACAACCCGTTTGAAACCACCCCGATTGTGGTTGACAAGGTAATGTACATAACCGAGCCGCCAAGCACCGTTACGGCTCTTGATGTTGCCACCGGCAGAAAGATATGGACCTACTCACCCACCATACCCAAGGACGTAAAATTTCTTGGTTTTGGAGAAGTTAACAGAGGCGTTGCCGTGCTGGATAAAAATGTGTATGTGGCCTCGCTGGATGCGCACCTGATATGCTTGGACGCCTCATCGGGCGCGGTAAAGTGGAACGTTACTGTTGCCGACAATAAAACAGGCTATGCCATTACCAGCGCTCCCGTGGCGCTTGATGGTCAGATAATCATTGGCGTTAGCGGGGGCGAGGCAGGCATCCGTGGTTTTTTGGATGCCTACGATGCCAAAACAGGCGCAAGGCTATGGCACTTATACACCATACCCGGCAAGGGCGAGCCGGGCAACGACAGCTGGCCTGGCGACAGTTGGAAAACCGGCGGCGCGCCAACTTGGGTACCGGGCAGCTACGACAAGGAGCTCAACCTGCTTTACTGGGGAGTGGGCAACCCCGGCCCGGATTGGAACGGCGACACAAGGGGCGGCGACAACCTGTACACCTGCAGCGTGCTGGCTATTAACCCCGACAATGGCAAGCTTGCGTGGTATTTCCAGTTTACGCCGCACGACACGCACGATTGGGATGCCAACCAGATACCAGTGCTGATTGACATGAAGATAAACGGCGTGATGCGCAAAGTATTGGCCACGGCCAACCGAAACGGCTTTTATTACGTGCTTGACCGCAAAACGGGCGAATTTATCGCAGGCAAGGCCTATGCAAAGGAAACTTGGGCATCGGGGCTTGACGTCAAGGGCAAAGCGATAAAAATACCCGGAAAGGAACCCACTGAAAAAGGCAACCTTGTTTACCCCAGTCTGCAAGGTGCCACCAACTGGTTCAGCCCGTCTTATAGCCCCTCTTCGGGGTTGTTTTATGTGTCGGTACGCGAAATGGGTTCCCTGTATTTTAAAACCGAAACGCCCTACAAGCCCGGCCAGTATTTTATGGGAGGCGGCGAGCAGCTTTTGCCGGGCGACAATGCCTACGGAGCAGTAAAAGCCTTAGACCCTGCCACCGGTGAAATTAAATGGGAATTTAAGCTACAAACGCCCCCGTGGAGCGGAGTTTTGTCAACCGCGGGCGGACTTGTGTTTGGCGGAAGCATAGAGGGCAATTTTTATGCGCTGGATGCCACGACTGGCAAATCAAAATGGCAGTTTCAAACCGGCGGCCAAATGTTCTCCAACCCCATATCCTTCAATATAAACGGGCAACAGCGCGTGGCCATGGCAGCGGGCAACAGCCTGTTTGTTTTTGGGCTGATGCAGTAAGCTTGCACAGGCTATTCGTACTTGCCTCACGGCGGTCAAGTTCAATTCTTTCAATACTGGATAAGCAATTATTGAAGTTCGTTTGCTTCAACACCATCATTCAAAGGCGTACATGTTTTTATCAAAATTCTTTACGTAAAGCTTCTCTTTGTTTTTGCCGTACACAATGGTAAAGCCTTCCTTTTTTAGATACTTTGCCTGCTGCTCAATGCCGCCGGGGTATTTGGGATTTAGACTGCCATCCTCCTTAACCACCCGCCAATAAGGGGTGATATTTTTTTTATGGTCTTGTTTGTCCTCTTCCGCAACATTGGCCGCAATGTTTAAGAATATGCCAGTTGTTAGCGGGCAGGCCATGTCGGCATGATAATCATGCGCAAGCTTGTCCCGTATAATATTTACCGTTGCAAGCTTTGATGACGGGATTGCCCTTATGGTTTTGTCAACAAGCATCGGGCTGGGCACCAGCATGCGGCCACGGCCTATCTTTTCGGCCCATCTTTCGGGAACCTCCACTATTTTAGGTTCCATTTCTTTTTCAAGCTTTTGCCGCCAGCTTTTGGATGATTTTCCTTTTTTCATATGCCAACTATAACGAAAATAAACTTTTGGAAAATTATAAAACTTTCCAAAAGTTTATCACTAACCTTATAAACATTTTATGCGTACGCGTTTAATTTTATTTCTGCTTTATTAATGCGTAATACAGAAATCCACTATATAGCCGAAACTCGGGTTAATCATCTCATTGGAAATATTTGCATACATATGCATTGTTATCACACAGGTATCAGCCACTAAAAATAAAATCCTGCATCTCTACAAGATTTTATATCTCCGAAAAACAAGATTTGCTTATGTCGTGGTAGGATGTAAACTGCATGCGGATCTTACATGCTACTCCTTTATCAACTCAATATCAAAATGAAGTTTTATGTCCTCCCCTATAACCAATCCGCCGGCCTCGGTTAATATGTTCCATGTAAGGCCAAAATCTTTCCGGGTAATTTTTCCCGTTATCTCAAACCCTGCCCTCGTATCATTAAACCTGCCTTTGCCAGTGCCTGTCAACTCCGCTTCCATAACAATGTGTTTGGTGGTTTCGCGTATGGTTAGGTCCCCTGCCAATTCATAATCATCATTTTTCTTTTTGAGTTGCCCTTCAAACGTTATTTCTGGAAATTTTTGTGGGTTGAAGAAGCCTTCTGATTTTAAGTGCCCGTCGCGTTGTGTGTTGTTTGTGTCAAGGCTGCTTACGTCAATTATGCAATTTACCACTGCCCCATCAAAATCTTCATTTTTCGTAAGCATGCCGCCACTAAATACTTTGAAAGTGCCTGCCACATTGGATATCGCGAGGTGTTTTACCTTAAACTGAATTTCGGAATGCCCGGTATCAATCTTCCAATTCGCCTGATTATTTTCTGCCATGTTTATTGTTTTTTGTAGAGACAAAATTAGAGCGGGCAGTTCCGCGCCACGATAAACAAGATTAAGAAATGGGCGAAGAGTAATTAATCTATGTTAAGATTTTTTTCGCCGCCTTGTTGCGTATCTTACTCAAAAATTCGGGAGTGATACCGAGATAAGAGGCTATATATTTTTGAGCCACGTACTGCTCCATGTCTGGATAGGTTGCTATAAATTTTTGATACCTTTCTTCTGCTGTGGTCGAGTAGCCTTCGATGAACCGCAATTGATGCCTGATGACGGAATTTTGGAAGGTGATTCGAAAGTATCTCTCGAACTTGCTGTATTTTTCAAACAATGAACTTTGGGCTGACCTCGGCAGAAGAAGCAGTTCACCGTCGCTCAGCGCTTGGGTTGAATATATGGTCACAGGGTTTTGGCTCAGGCTGTATATATCGCCACACCACCAACCGCCTGCCGCAAATTGCATTACGTGATCCTCTCCTTTTTTGTCCGTATAATAACTCATGATATACCCGGCATTCACAAACATCATGTAACGGGCCGCATCACCCGCCTTTACAATCAGCTCACCTTGTTTAAAGGGTCTTGGGATTAAGACAGATTCAAGGTATGCTGATTCATCTTCATCCAAATGAACCACTTGGCTAATATTTGAAATAATTGGACTACTGTTCATTTTTACTATTGATAGAACAAAGTAATTGAATTTTTTTGGCTTGTAATTTCGGCAAATAATCTGTGCCTTATCCCCAATCAAACCCAACCTCCCTCCCGTTCAGTTTCCATTTTTTAGGCCATTGGTTGTCAATCCAGTCCAGTGGCTCGCCAACGGGCTGCGTTTTAGCCGCCTGTGCAAAACTTTGTTTGACAAATTGCTTTTGCTCAGTGCCAAGCGCCACGGGCTGTGCCGAAATAAACAGTGGCGCGCCACTTTCTGCAAGCAATTGCATCCATTGCTTGTTTTTGGCCCAAGGCACGTCGGTTGTAAGCCCCACGCAGTCGCCGTCAACCGCGTAAAAATGGTTATGCTGCGGCAGGCGAAAGGCCATGGTGTTAACCCCCATTTTGCGCGTGCGTGCCCAATCCTTGCCGCTGGTGTCGTCGCCAATACGGTTAAGCTCAAACATGCCTGCCGCCAAATGGCCTAAGGTATTGCAGCCAATAAGGCACATATCGCCGGCGGCATCGCGGATGGTTTTGTAAAGCCCCCGTACAATCTCTGCCGTGGTTTTGGTATTGTCGCTAAACCGCCAGCCTTTGGTGGTAACATCGTCATCCATCTGAAAGCCCCATTTACCAAGTATATCATACGTGCTGTAATCGTGTTTCACCAATTCATAACCCCATTGTTTGTAAATGGAAATATTGTTTGCAACGCGGTTAAGGTTTTCTGCAATCGTGGGGTCAAGAACAGGGTTCTTGGGGTTGTCCCTGCCGGGGATAGACGGCAGCAACAGCGTTTTGGGGTCGTTGTATTTTGCACACAAAGCGCGTGTCCACAATCCAGGGCGCATGCCAAGGTTTTTTATCGCATCCGCCAGTTTGTGCATATCCTTAAACTTGTCGTTGGGCTTGGAGAAATCATCCGCCCAGCCGCCGTCGCCGGGCAGGTAAGGCGAGTATTGCGCCCAGCCAGCGTCAATAACAGAGAAGGCCCGGTTACCGGTATCCGTCACAAGCTCGGCCATGGTTGATGTGTGCTTCAGTATCAAATCATAGGAATTATTGCCGTAGGCAAAATACCAGTCGTTTATGCCGTACACCGGTTGTTTTGGCAGTATCGGCTTGTCGCACATCATTTTGCAAAAGCGTTGTGCTGTGGCAAACAACCGCTCGCCGGGTTTGTTTTTTGTGGTTACAATGTCGGCGGTATGCAGCGTTCTGTCACCCAACTGTACACCCACGCCGCCAGAACGGGTGTCGAGCGTAAGGGCGAGTTTACCGTCATCGAAAGACCAGTAACAAATACTGTTTGCGCCGGTCTTCACACCAAAACAATTGGCCGTTTCATCATCATGCTGAATAAAATACCAGGGCACTTTTTTGTTGGTAACTGGTGTTTGCCAGTAAATGTCCCCATATGTCCTTTCCCAATGGTCGGGCAGCACTTTTGCAGCGGATGGCATGTTGTGTTTCCAAAACAGTCGTACAGCATTCAAAGGAAGTGTTGGCGACTGTGCATGAACTGACAAAATATCACCGCCGTGTTTCAATGCAACGGTTATGTCCCTATAAGTATATATTGACTGGTTGGACGGGGTTAATTGATGCCATTCCTCCCCTGTTTGCGCCCAAACTTCATCCGGTATCTGTATCAACTGTTTACTGCCCCGTGCAAAGCTCAGTTTACCGAGCATTACCGCGGCAAGCGACGTGCCCGATAGCCGCAAAAAGTTTTTTCTATTCATGCAAGAGTTTTATAGGAGGGCAAAATACAGTTTTAATGGATTTAAGAGTGTTCAATATTTACAGGAGGTGTCACTTTACCTCTTCGCAGCTTTGCGACTGTGCGAAAAATACCGCCTGCGCTCCACACATCTTATCCACCCCCATACTAAAATATGTAGCGTTTTATTACTTTTGACGGATTAAGGGGTAGGGAGACGATTTATTTTGTCCCGTTACCCAAAAAGAAGAAGGGCGAATTACAACAAATGGCAAAAGAGAAAAAGGAATTAGACCTCACCAACGAAAGCGGCGTGCAGGGCCAGTACCGCAACTGGTTTTTAGATTATGCTTCGTATGTGATACTGGAGCGTGCCGTGCCCGCCATGGAAGACGGGCTGAAGCCCGTGCAGCGGCGTATTCTGCATGCGATGAAGGAAATGGACGACGGGCGCTTTAACAAGGTGGCAAATATTATCGGCCAAAGCATGCAGTACCACCCGCACGGCGATGCCAGCATCGGCGAGGCACTGGTAAACATGGGTCAAAAAGACTTGCTGATTGAAACACAGGGCAATTGGGGCGACGTACGCACCGGCGATGATGCGGCGGCACCAAGGTATATCGAGGCCCGCCTGAGCAAACTGGCCTTGGAGATTGCCTTTAATGCCAAAACAACCGAGTGGCAACTGAGCTACGATGGCCGCAAACAGGAGCCTGTTACCCTGCCTATGAAATTCCCGCTGCTGCTGGCGCAGGGCGCGGAAGGCATAGCGGTGGGCCTGAGCACCAAGATACTGCCACATAATTTTATTGAGTTGTGCGACGCCTCCATAAAATACCTACGAGGCAAAAAGTTTGACCTGTACCCCGATTTTCAAACGGGGGGCATGGTCGACATAAGCAATTACAACGAGGGCAAGCGCGGCGGCAAGGTGCGCGTGCGCTGTTATATTGAGGAACTGGATAAAAAGAGCCTAGTGATACGCGACGTGCCGTTTGGCGTGACCGTGTCAACCCTGTGTGAAAGCATTGTGAAGGCAAACGACCAGGGCAAAATAAAAATCAAGAAGGTATCCGAGTACACCAGCAAGAATGTGGAGGTGGTGATTGACCTTGCGCCCGGCATATCACCCGATATAACCATTGACGCCTTATATGCATTTACTGATTGCGAGGTGAGCATCAGTCCCAACGCCTGTGTTATTGCCGGCCAAAAGCCGCAGTTTTTAGGCGTGCATGAATTGCTGCGCACATCCGTTGACAACACAAAAGCCTTATTGAAATGGGAACTGGAAATAAAGCTGGGCGAACTGCAAGACAAATGGCATTACACATCGCTGGAAAAAATATTTTTTGAAGAAAAAATATACAAGGAGCTTGAGCAGAGGCATGAGACATGGGAGAAAGTGATTGAAGCGATTGACAAGGCATTTAACCCCTTCAAGCAAAGGCTGAAACGCGACATAACCCGTGATGACATTTTAAAGCTTACCGAAAAACCAGTCCGCAGAATTTATAAGCTGGATATTGATGAACTAAACGAGCAAATAAAGAACATCGAGGACGGTATTAAACAAGTTAACCACGACCTGGAACACGTTACTGATTTTGCAGTGGCATATTTTGAAAACCTGCTAAAGAAATTCGGCAAAGGGCGCGAACGCAAAACAGAGATAAAACTATTTGACACCATTCAGGCCAAACATGTGGCCATTGCCAACACCAAGGTGTATGTAAACCGTGCAGAAGGCTTTGTAGGCACCAGCTTGAAGAAAGATGAGTTTTTATGCGAGTGCAGCGACCTGGATGATATTATTGTATTCACCAAGCGCGGCATCATGAAGATTGTGCGCGTGGGCGACAAGTCATTTATAGGCAAGGAGATCATACACGCTGCAGTGTTTCAAAAGAATGATGAACGCACCACGTACAACATGATTTATGTTGATGGTGAAACAGGCACCAGCTATGCCAAGCGCTTTAACGTAACAGGCATAACGAGGGACAAGGATTATGACCTTACCAAAGGCAGCGATAAAAGCAAGGTGCATTACTTTACCGCCAACCCAAATGGCGAGGCGGAGATAGTAAAAATACTGTTGAGCCCTAACAGCACGGCACGCACCAAGGAATTTGATTTTCCATTTGAAGAGCTTGACATAAAAGGCCGCAGCAGCATGGGCAACCAGGTTACAAAGCATTCCATACGCTCGGTTAAGTTAAAAGAGAAAGGACGATCAACCCTTGCAGGCAGGAAGCTTTGGTTTGATGACAAATTCGGGCGGCTGAACACCGAAGAAAAAGGCCAGTACCTCGGCAGTTTTGAAGATGAAAAACTGTTGGTTGTGTATACCGACGGCAGTTACGAAATAACAGACACCGAGGTTACGCAACGTTTTGACGCCGACAAGATTTTATTGATTGAAAAATTTGATCCGGAGAAAATTTTATCGGCCATTTATCTTGACGCGGATAAAAACCAATACACTGTCAAGCGGTTTAAGATTGAAACCACCACGCTTAATAACAAGTTTCTTTTTATAAAAGACGGCGAAGGCAACAGGCTGGAAGCAATATCTACCGAAGCAGAACCCATATTGCGGGTACAAACCGGTAGAGGTCAGCAAGTACGCAGCGCCAAGTTTAAGATAGCCAAAATGGTGGAGATAATGGGATGGAAAGCAGCCGGTGCCAAACTGATGGATTACAGCAAATCGGTGGAAATGGAATGGGAGAAAAAGGTTGCTGATAATGCAGCACCTGAGTTGTTTGAATAAATTAGGTCAGTGAGTCATTAGGTCAATGGGGCATTAAGTTGCCGAGTTTGAAATTCTACTGCGTACTTTATCAATGTTGGTGAAAACACCAGCATTGGTGGTAAGTGAGTAAAGTTAACTGGTTAACCGATTATTGGGTTGTACAACAAAATACTTACAATACTAAACAAGGAAAATGAGGTTTCAATGCCATCAATTCTCCCTTCCGCAATTGCACCATCTCGCGCCTGATTAAAAGCGGCAGCGTCTGTCAATTGGTCAAATAATCCATACTTGTTTATCTTTTTCTTAAAGGGTATCAAGGCTTCATTACCTCCTACTCTCAACAATTCATTCGATAAACAAGAAAACAACACATAAAAACCTACACCGCGCAAGTAACCACAGTCATAACCAATGCATTTAAAATCAGGCAGGCTATTTTTTGGCAGCTGTTCATCATTAACAAAAATCAGAAAGGACTCTTCTTTGCCATGCTCTTGCATTTTTAACCAGCCTATATATTTTTTTACAATTTGGATATGTTCAATGTTGCAGAAAACATCTTCATCTTCCAAGTCGTCTTCCACTGACTGAAAAATTATCTTCTCAACTGGGCTATTTTGGTTCCACTTATCTTTATCTTCCCACCGTTTCGCGAAGGCGCCCCGATCAAAGCCGAGGTAATTGATAGCCTCCCCGGCCTCTGTGAAAAATTGCCGGTTCCATCCGGGAGAGTATCTCTTGAAATCAGTTCTGCCTGATATTACGATTAACCCATTCATTCCGTTCGATTTAATTTTTTACCCCTTTATTATCTCATTAAACTCAAGCCGTTCGCCATCTGGCCCGGTGATGTTAAAAAATTTGCAGCCGTTCTTCCAAAAATGTAAAAATACAGGGGCGGCTTCTATAACATTAAAGCCAGCGTCTTTCATTTGGCCAGATAACGTGTCTACGTCATCCACATCAAACGCAATATGGTCAATGTGGCCATTGCCACGTCTCTTTATTTCAATCAGTTCTTTTTCGGGCAGTTGGTACAATTCTATTATTATGTCACCCCTTTGCATCATCGCAACATAGCCGGTATCGTCGTTTAGTTGAAATGTGGTCGCCATTACATTGGTAAAACCAAGCCGTTGATAAAATGTTTCTGATGTTTTTATATCAGTCACGGGTATGCCAACGTGTTGCAGGCTGTTAATGGGTATGTTCATATTGAATTGTTTAGCCTATAAATTTTTTGAATCTGCTAATTTATCCATTGTAAAGTATAAGAATCACTTGCTATAAATCTTACACATAAGAAGAGTCTTCAGTATTAAAAGAAAAAATCTCACGAACTTTTGGCTGTATCCACCAAACTCCGATAGGAAAAAACCATAATAACAAAAAAAAGTTTCCTATATAATCACCAAACCCAACGACATTATTTTTTTGGATGGTCGCAATTGACTTTGCTATAAACCATATTACATAAAAAATACAGTACAAGGTGAAAATGTGCAGGGGCACAATTAAATAAATTGATAAGCCAAAGTCTTTATAATTATCTTGATTTATATTGTAACCGCCTTTAAATAAAATAAGCACGATTGTTATGTAAACCCAAGCAAAAAATAAATGAAAGTCTAAACGTTTAATTTTCAAGTCATGTCCTGCTGGCAGCTTTTCATACAAACTATGGCCTAAAAAATAGACGCAATAAGTAAAAAGACCCTCATAAATTATCGTCAACAAAAGTCCTAAATAAGAATCGGGGAAAACGAAAGGCAGAAGTAGCAGAATAAAAATCTGCCAACTTGTGAGTGTTAGTATTTTTTTCATATTAAAGCTTAGTGGTTTTATGTATAAATATTTTCAATAACAATTGCCGCCGCATACTCCTTAACTCATTGCGGCACAAATTAATGATTCCCACATAAAGTCTTTGCCAATTTCCAATAAAAATAAATCCAATTGTTCTTTTGCTTTTTCAAAAATGACCATAGAAATTTCTACCCTAAAAACGCAAAGAGCATTCCTCCAACCTATTTGTCATTGGAACTATATTACCTACCAAAACTCATAAAATAAAGCATAATCTCCTTATATTGCAAAACCAAAACAACAACTCATGAGAAAAATTGTCATTCTTATATTGCTTGCAGTCATCAGCATTGCCGCTTTTAGCCAGCCCTTAAGCGGTAAAGCCATTGACTCGCTGGTGGAGCGTTCCATGAAGGCATTTAATGTCCCCGGCATTGCGGTAGCCATTATAAAAGATGGCAAAGTAATACACTCAAAGGGCTATGGGGTGCGTTCCTTAAGAACGGGCAAGCCCACTGATGAAAATACCCTGTTTGGCATTGCCAGCAACAGCAAGGCCTTTACAGCGGCCGCGCTGGGCATACTGGTTGACGAGGGCAAATTGAAGTGGGACGACAAGGTGCGTGATTATATACCTGAGTTTAAACTATACGACCCTTGGGTTACAGAACAGTTCACCATACGCGACCTGCTCACCCACCGCAGCGGAATGGGGCTTGGCGCGGGCGACTTGATGTTCTTCCCCGACTCCAGCGACTTTACATTGAAGGATGTGATATATAACCTGCGGTTTTTGAAACCTGTCTCCAGCTTCCGCACCAAGTACGACTATGACAACAATCTTTACATCATTGCCGGCGAGGTGGTTACAAGGGTGAGCGGCATGAGCTGGGATGATTTTATTGAGCAAAAAATATTCAAGCCGCTTGGCATGACGCACAGCGCGACATCGTTTGACAGGCTGAAAGACACGAGTGACATTATTGACGGCCACGCCGAGGTGGAGGGCAAAGTGCAGGTGATTGCACGCAGCCTGCTTAAGGTGGGGCATTCCGCAGGGGGAATCAATTCAAGCATTGCAGACCTGAGCAAGTGGGTGGAATTGCAGCTTGCCGACGGAAAGTATGGCGACAATTTAAGCAAGCAACTGTTCTCCCATGAGGTGCACCAAGAAATGTGGACTCCCCAAACCATCATACCCGTGCATAACCCAGGCCCGTACAATACCCATTTTGCATCTTACGGGTTTGGTTTTGGCCTAAGCGATGTTAAGGGCTACAAGCAGGTTACCCATACCGGCGGCTTGGAAGGCATGGTTACACAAATAACCATGATACCGGAGCTTAACCTTGGCATTATAGTGCTTACCAACCAGCAGGAAGGCGGGGCGTTCAGTTCAATTACCAACCAAATTAAAGATGCTTATTTCGGCATTACAGGCACCGACCGTGTTAAAGAATACGCCGCCGCAAGGCAGCAGGCATTGGGCACCGGCAACCGGATATTGGACTCTGTTTGGCACGAAGCGGAAGAAGTGCGGAAGAACCGTTTGGACAAGGTTGACATGACAATTTACGCCGGTACTTACCACGATGCCTGGCTAGGCGACATCACTATTTCCATCAAAAATGGCAAGCCTTGGTTTAACGCAAAACGCTCACCAAAACTTACCGGCGAGTTGTTCTTTTACAAAGGCAATACCTTTCTGGTAAAATGGCGTGACAGAAGCATGGATGCGGATGCCTATGTAAATTTTTCATTGGATGAAACGGGCGAGGCAGTGGGCATTAAGATGAAGCCTATATCACCGCTTACCGACTTCAGTTTTGATTTTCAGGATCTTGATTTTAAGAAAGTCCCCTTGCAATAACATTTTGTTGGTTACGAAGAATTATTCACCCACCAATCTTCCCTACGGGACGTCCCGTAGGGAAGATTGGTGGGTAGAACCTGATTGACTTTGGCGGTCGCTCGTTCCATAGGAACGATTGGTGCTTCAAGCCCTGACTATATCAACCCCTTTGTATAAGCTATTCGCAAAGCCTGCGCGCGTGTGTTTACATGCAGCTTTTGGTAGATGTTGATAGTATGTTTTTTAACAGTATTTGGGCTGATGTTTATTTGTACACCGATTTCTTTGTATCCGGAGCCCATGCTTAACAAGTGGAGTATCTCTTTTTCGCGTTCACTTAATTGAAATAGTTGTTTAGAAGTTTCGTTGTTGCTTGTTAATGCCGTAACGCTTGTTTGCTGTTGTACTATCTGCAATATTTTATACGCAATGCTGGGCGATATAGGCCCAGCACCGCCTTCCCACAGGCTCATCAACATTTCGGCTATAACATCGCTACTCTCCTCTTTAAGAAGGTAGCCACAGGCACCCGCCCTAATGGCCCGGAATATCTTGTCATCATCGTCAAAAGTGGTAAGCACAACGTATTTAATGTCGGGGTAAAGCGACGATGCGCTGGCAATTGCAGCAACACCGTCAATAATGGGCATCTCCAAATCCATCAACACAATATGGGGCAAATTTTCCTTCTTGACGTCCTTCATTTTGTCAAGAAAATCCTCGCCGTTGGCAGCCTGCATCGTAATAACAAAAAAGGGATTACGCTGCAGTTTATTCATTAACATAGCGCGGCTGTTCATCTTGTCATCTACTATGGCCACCTTTATCATTGGAGAAATTTAGGCAATAATACACTAATTGTTTGCAACAGTAAATACTCCATTTGGAGCATCTTGGGTTACAACGCTTATTACGGGTATGTCAATTATGATGTCCGTGCCTTGTTGCGGGGCAGTCTCAATGGCAATGGCAATGCCGGCCGCGGCAGCCCTCTCCTGCATATTGGCAAGGCCATAATGGCCTTCCTTATTTTGCATGGCTCGTAGATCAAACCCCTTGCCATCGTCCGACACTTTTATTTGCCAGCCGCCCGGTTTGAAGGAACTCTGAATTGTGATGGATGCCGCGCTGGCATGGCGCACGGCATTATTTACCGCCTCCTGTATAATAAGTATGGCATGCAAGGCTTTTGCTGCGCTCATTTCACAACCCTGCGGTGCAGTGCCAGAGGTTATTATGTTGATGGTTCGGTAGTAGTTCTTCATCTGCATGCTGAAATTAATAATCCTCAGCCATACATCCATCAATGTAACATCGGCTGTTTTCATCGCCCACAATGTTTCCCTCAGGGAAAGTAGCATATCCTTGGCAGTGTCATGCAGGTCGTTCACAAGGGTACCCCCTCGTTCAGGTCCCTGCATCAATTGTTCTGTTCCATACAGTATGGCATTGGCCTGTGAGCCAAGATTGTCATGCAAGTCCGCTGCAATACGCTTCCGCTGGTTTTCCTCCGCCGCCACCACAGCCTTTTGTGAAAGGCGTTTTTCTTCAGCCTGCATTTGTTCCACCCTTATTTTCTGTTTGCGCCTGTACTCTTTAAACAGCAGATAAAAAACCGTTGCGGCAAGTGCCAGCAAAATCAATGAGCCATAAAAAAGGTAATTCTTCCTTGTGATGTCATATTTCTGTTGAATGATTGTATTCTCCTTCTTGACATCGTCGTATTTGGCATTAAATGCAGCGAGGTCGCTTTCAGAATTCCTTTTGTAAATAGTATCCTTCAGCTCAATTATTGTCCTTAGGGTTTTAGCATAATTAGCATAATCGCCCGCGGCTTTATAGCAGTCTCCCAGCGTCCAATAAAGATCCTGTACGGGAAAAGCATTGCCCCTTTTCGTCATTTCAAGCCCTTTGAGGCAGGCTTCAATCCCTTTTTGCGGCTGGTGCAGGCTCACGTAAAAATTGCTCAGCGCCGTAATGCTGTTGAGTATGCTCACTGTATCGCCCAATTGATTATAGATATTTATGCCTTCCTGCAGGCATTTTTCTGCAAAATCGGAATGTTCGGGACCCTCAGTTTGGTCGCACATTATGCAAAGGGCTCGGGCGAGTGTGGGCAGATTTTGATATCGCCTGCTATATGTAATGGCTCTATTGAGATATTGAACCGCCAGTAAGGAATCGCGTGTAATATCTTTTTGCAACGTGTCGGCGCTAACTTTCCAGTTATACATCATCCCCGCAATAAAATATACGCCCATCGCGTTTTTCTTTTCCTGATATAACGTGTCAACCCCCGTATTTTCGGCTTTCAATGCCCATTGCAAAGCGGGCTCGGTTTGTTGCATGTACCTGTACACGGCGCTTATTAAATATTTGCAATACACTTGGCTTATGGTGTCTTCCTTTGTTTCAGCCTCACCTAAGAACTTAAATGCCAAGTCGAGTGCGTCTTTCCGCCTGTTATCTTTAATCAATACCACGCCCTTCTTCATAGTCAATTGCGCGTATAAGTCCCAAGGGGTTGTATATTTTAATTTTGCAATGTCCTTGCTGCATACCGCCAACGCACTGTCAAAAAGGTTTCTTCGGTCAAGCCAAGTCTCAAAGGCAAGGTCTGCCGATATCCTTTCCGTTTCATTACCGGCATCCTTCGCCAATTGTTTCGCCCACAATGCATAATGGTACAAAGTGTCAATGTTCATGGAACTGCTTTCTGTACAAAGCGTTAGCAGGGCAATTAATTTTTGATGGGGGCTTGCCGCTTGCATCACCGGTGCCTTCAGGCCTTCTATTTTTTGCGTTTGCGAAAAAGATGACAAGGGGAAAAGAGTTATGGAAACAATAAGCAGCAGTTTCATAGCGGGAGTGTTTACAGGACAACGCAAAATACAAATTAAATTTTGCAAAACCGGGGCTTTTTTGCTTCCAAAGTTGGCTGTGCCGTTAAAAACTATCCAAATGGATTATTGAACAGACTTGTGATTAGGGACACTTTTGACTGCGCTTATTTATCAACCAATCGTCCCTGGGGCCGTTGCTAAATACCAACTATCTGATAAACAACAGACAATTTACATTCTTAATATGAAGTATTAAAACTTAAACAAACCTGTATATGAAAAAAACAATACTCCTTTCAGCAGTTATTATCCTTGCCATATCCAAGTGTATAGCGCAAGGCACCTATGTGGTAAACAACATTCCGGGCTCCGCAGCCAATTATCATGTGCTGCAACACGCACTTGACAGTGTGCCTTCTGGCAGCATAATTTTGCTGCAGAATTCTGGCTTAAACTATGGCCAGGCCATAATAAAAAAGCCCTTAGTTATTTATGGGGCAGGTTATTTTCTTGGGCAGAACGCTGCGCCCAACACTCAAGCTAATTTGTCGGAATCATTGATAAAGTACCTTGAATTCGACTCTGGCTCGCAGGGGAGTATCGTTTCCGGCCTGCATATTAAAGACAGTGCAAATGACCAAAGTTTAATAAACACGCGGGTAAATTTTGGAGGTACAAACAATGTAACCCTTTCCCGCTGCATAATAGACCCCGCAGTAGCTTTCAGTTACAATTACTCTGGCAGTGCCATGCAGTTTGGCAATTGCTCTAATATCACCGTAGAACAATGCTATATTAACGTATTGACTTCTTCTGAATACTTCGTTTGGTTAAATTCCTCGTCGAATATTTTATTAACCAACAACCTTATCGTGGGTTATATTGACTTTTCGGCCAATGCCGGCAATTCATCAACATACATTCTTAAAAACAATACTTTTTATGGCAATATTGCCGGGACATTTCATGCTGAAGGATGCCAGATGCTTGAAAACAATGTTATTATTGTAACTGATACTTCTGCGAGTATTACCTCAAATAACGGGCTGTATAACAACCCCTTCTCCACCGCAGGCCATAACATTACAAACGTGCAAAACCTGTTTAAGTATGACGGGCTGGCCGACAATACAAATCTCGTTAACCCTAAGTTGACCATTGACAGTCTTTTTCTTGATTTTTCAAACCCTCTTGTAAGCAGCAACGATGGTATTTTCCAATTAAGAGCCACTGCTGTTGCCAAAAAATTTGGCAACGATGGCACTGATGCAGGCGCTTTCGGTGGCACTTATCCTTACGTGTTGTCCGGCATTCCTGCAATACCCAACATATATTTTGCTCAGGTACCACAAACAGGCACGAGCAACGGCGGCCTAAAGGTTCATCTTAAGATACAGGCTAATAATTAGTGGCATTTATATTTAAAACTTAAAATTTTTTTGCCATGAATTATTGCACCACAGCGGCAAAAAAGCTGCTATTGTCCATGCTGTTTTTATGCGCGTTAGTGTGTGCGCGGGCGCAGCAGCTTAAAAAGGCCGAATATTTTTTTGATACCGACCCCGGTATTGGCAAAGGCGTGCAGTTTGCATTGCCGAACGCCAGGAATATAGACTCCACATTAAACTTTAATGTGTCTGCTCTTCCCAATGGCCTGCACTCTGTATACGTAAGGGCGCAGGATACATCGGGCAAGTGGAGCGTTGGTTACAACGCTTCCTTCATTAAATCTGCCGGCGGCGCAGTGGCAAGCATAAATTACGTTACCAGGGTGGAATATTTTTTCGACGCCGATCCCGGCTTTGGGAAGGGCACCGAAATTTATACTAACAGTACCAAAGCAACGATTGACTCAACCTTCCCGTTCAGCGTATCGTCCCTTGCAAATGGACTTCACACATTGTATGTGAGGGCGCTGGATATTAATCAAAACTGGAGCCTTGCCTATAGCGCTTCGTTTATCAAATCTGCAGGCGGCGCTGCCAGCAGCATAAATTATGTTACCAGAGTAGAATATTTTTTTGACGCAGACCCAGGTATTGGCAAGGGTACTGACATTTATACAAACAGCACCAAAGCAACGGTTGACTCAACCTACCCGTTCAGTGTATCTTCGCTTACAACCGGACTGCACACATTGTATGTGAGGGCGCTGGATATCAACCAGAACTGGAGCCTTGCTTACAGTTCATCCTTTGTAAAGGAAATTGGCTATGACACATCATTTCAGGCGATAAGCAATGTTGAGTATTTTTTAGACAGCGACCCCGGTGTTGGTAAGGGAACACCCCTGCCTGTTGTGGCCGCGCCCAACATAGACGATACTTTTAGCATTCAAGCACCCTACAACGGTGACAGTACGAGAACATTGTATATGAGGGCAGCGGACAGGAAGGGCAACTGGAGCCTTTACGTTAACCCTGCAACTGTTTACCCGACCGGGATTGACAGTGTAAGCGTATCTTCAACAGTTCACTGCCCTGCCGACAGCATCACCGTAACAGCAAAGGTAACAGGCGGTTCAACGCCGGGCAACCTATTTACGGCCTGGCTAAGTGATTCTTCTGGCAGCTTTGCAAAACAAACTGCAATTGGTACCCTTGCGGCAAACCCGGTCGCAAACCCCAAAGGCAGCCTGCAAACAATTACAATAAAAGCCCGTTTGCCGTACCCGCTTATAAATGGTCTGCATTATCGGGTAAGAGTTACTGGCAGTGCGCCTGCTGACACCAGCATTTTAAACAGCCAGTACATGCAAGTATTAAAGCCCGGCCCAGGAAATGACACTTCGATAGTAACATGCCCAGGCACATCGGTTAACCTTACAACTTTATATAACACTGCCGGGTTAAACGTAAGATGGAACATAACAAACCCGACGAGTGTTACAGCGGCAGGCAACGACACATTATTTGTGTCAAACAATTATGGCTGCAAGGATACTGCCGTAATAACTATAGCCCATTACGCGACGGCAATAACACAAAACATTAGTTTAAGCGGATGCAACGATGTGGTATACAACGGGGTAACTTACACTGCTTCCATTGTTGTAAGGGATACTGTAAAAAGCATACATAGCTGCGACAGTGTTTACAATGTAGTTATTATAACCGTAACAAAAGTTACACCCGTAACACAAACAACAAATGTAAGCGGTTGCAACAGTGCTGTATACAATGGCGTAACCTACACGTCTTCGGTCAACTTAAGGGATACCGTTAGAAGTTGGCAGGGTTGTGATAGTGTATATAAGATAGCTGTTATTACCGTGTCGAAAATTACGTCCCTAACACAAAACATCGCTTTAAGCGGATGCAACAGCGTGGTGTATAACGGTGTAACGTATACCTCATCCACGGTTAACAGGGATACGCTGAGAAGCATATATGGCTGCGACAGTATTTACAAGGTGGCAACTATAACGGTTACAAAAATTACGCCCGTAACACAAAATATAACATTAAGCGGATGCAAGAGCGTTGTTTACAACGGCGTAACGTATGCTGCATCCACTACGGTAAGGGACACATTAAGAAGTGTTCAGGGATGCGATAGCATATACAAGGTTGCTGCAATTACGGTGAGCACAACGGTGCCACCGGTGCCTGTTCTTTCAAAAACTGGAGCCACAAGCTTCTGTATTGATGACAGTGTTGTAATAACAACCACATCTACAGGGCCTTACCAGTGGTTGCGCAACAATGCCGCCATCGAGAACGCGACATCAAGCAGGTATGCCATCAATATTCCTGGTGTTTACAAGCTTAAGGTTGTTGCAACGGGAGGCTGTTACTCGGTTTCCGATTCAATAAGCGCAACGGTAGCACAGGTACCCACGCCAACCATTACAGAGGTTAATGATACCCTTGTTTCATCAGCCGCCGTAGGCAACCAGTGGTTCTTAAGCGACCTGCCGATAACAGGTGCCACCAGTGAAAAATATCTGCCTTATTACTTGGGTTACTATACCGTGCAGGTAACCGGCAACAATTGTGTGTCGATTATGAGCAACCCGTATTTGTACACTGCCAACACTCCGGGAAAAATCGTGCCTTACGCAAACATGAAGGTATTGTTATATCCCAACCCTGCGCAGGATGCGGCAAAGCTGCAGATAACCGGCAGCAAAGGGAATGTAATGATAACTATTACCGACATGGCGGGCAAAAAGGTATGGCAGCAAGAAAATCTTCTGGATGGTACTAATACTTTACAATTGGCCAATTTGGCGAACGGCCTGTATATAGTTACCATAAGGGATGCAACGGGCATTGTAACCACGAAACTGGTAAAGGCTAAATAAACTGTAAACCTTGAAAATGCAAAAGCCTGCGGGAATTTAAACCCGCAGGCTTTTTTATTTCCGCTCACCTTCCATCTAATCTTACTCGGTTAAATATGTATTTGCGAACCCAACAAATTTTGTCGAGGGGCTTCCCTGTGGATATTTTTACACAGTTTCCTTAGAATAAGTTAATTGTAATAAAGGAGATTTAGAATGGTGTAATTATTGAATAATAAATTTTGAAGACAGCCAATGTATATACAGCCC
>Ga0207091_1038_pt2 | contig 20216 bp, 18 predicted proteins | sample Alteio_BWMinHeat_47_FD_153534 | JGI IMG/M metagenome (GOLD analysis project Ga0207091, IMG submission 153534) | Enriched cells from forest soil in Barre Woods Harvard Forest LTER site, Petersham, Massachusetts, United States -... | ecosystem: Environmental > Terrestrial > Soil > Temperate forest >... | reverse complement strand
AGGATCACGAGCAGCACGCCGATAAAAGCCACATGGAACAACCGTCCCACCAAGGTGAGATACACGCCGGCGAGCACCAAAACGCCCACGAATGTCCACTTGCACGTCAAGACCAGAAGACGGGCCTCTGCATGTTGCAACTTCTGTAACAGCAATAGGCCTACGACAATCGCAAAGGCAATGAGAAAGATATAGGGCATATTCTAAGATCCGTGAACAAAAACCGGTGTCATCCCCGACTTAGAAACTCTCGATTTTCGTAGAAAATCATAGAGTTTCTTGACCCGGGCTACGCCAGAGGCTTCGCCGAGGCGAGTCGGGGACCCAGGGATCAAGGTCTGAACGCTTGCCCTGGGTCCCCGGTCAACAAGTCCTAACATCCCCGACTCGCCACGGCGTAGCCTGGGCAAGTCGGGGCTGAAGGACTTGTAAGCCGGGGATGACACATTGTTACAACTGGTCATAATTTTACGGTTTCTATCCTAAGCCGCAGCAGCCGCATCCACATTCGGCAATCCCATGCCCTCAATCAAACTGCGCAGCTCTTGCTTCGCAGAAACGTGAGAGAGGCTCATGGGCATTTTACAGTCTTCCAAATCAAGAACGGTGATCCCAGAGAGGAAAAGCTCCCTGAAAATAACACGCTCGCCAAACCCTGGGAGATAGCGAAATCCAATGCGCTTTGAGAGAAGCTTCATGATTTCTTCCATCTGCTCTTTGTTGCGCGCATTAATACTGCTGAGACGATTCCGCAAAACGATCCATTCAATGGACCCCCGATCCCGGATCGCCCGTTGCTTCTTCTGCTCCCACACCATCTCGGCGTAAATGCTGGGCTTGAGGATATCCATGGTCTCACTCTTCAACCGCACGAGCATATCAAGATCAATGAAGCTATCATTCAGAGGGGTGACCAACGTATCCGCCATCGCATGGGCCGCCCGAGAAAGAGGTGAATCACTTCCCGGGGTGTCAATCAGGATAAACTGATTGTGAGCGAGTTTCGCAAGCGCTTCCTCGAGATTTTTCTGATCTTCTGCGGCCGCTTCTTCCCGTGAGGTGTGTTGGCTGGGCAGGAGAGGAATATGCTCCGCAAGAGGAATGGGCGAGGACATCTTCTGAGCCGTGGCTTTCCGATTTTCCGTATAGCGGGTGAGGGTTCCTTGACGCGCGTCCACATCAATGCTTCCCACCGTAAATCCACGGCGCAGGAGGCTCACAATGACATGCATGCTCACCGTCGATTTTCCCGTGCCGCCCTTTTCATTGCCAAGGACAATAATGTAAGGTTTTTGTGACATCTTTTTTCCCGAATAGAAGAATAACTATCCCCTTATACGCGGTCTACAATAGGGCCGCAACCTCGTTTTTGTAACACGCGTACGATCCTCAGGGTTATCGGCAACTATTGCTCTCCCTCTTTGCGATTGTCTTCCCTTGCGGCCTCCTTTGCTTTATTTGCTGCATCTCTTGCGGTTGTTGCTCGAGCCTGCGCTTGAGTTGCTGTATTTCTTGCCCGTATCCATGCCACGTCCATCCCGTCCTGTAGAGGTGCTTTTTCTAGTGCTGAGTACATCACTATGCGGTCTATCTGATTCCATATTGCGTTCGCCTGTGCTGCTTCCTGTTCTGCGCTTGCAGCTACTGCTTCTTTTTCTTTTGCAATTTTTTTTGCGTCTGCCTTTCCTTCTGCTACGGAAGCGCTTGCAGCTGCTGCCACAAAACGCGAAGGTGCCCCAGGCTCTGACTCATCCTCGTTATCACTGGCCCAGAGAGGAAGAGAGGAAAAAACAAGCAAACTTAGGGCAAGAAATGAAAAAAGCGTCTTCTGTGTCATCATAAATTCCTTTTAAAAGGGGTCCTCTCATTCAAGGAGGAGAACGGAAACAAATACATCACAAAGTTAACATAGAACAAAATTTTTATATTGCAATAAAATTTTTAAAATACGTAGAGGATACCCAGGGAACTTTCATACTCTTGCATTCCTAGTGCATTCCTAGTTGCGTCCCCACTTCAATCGTGTGTATGCTGACTTTCAACCATAATGGGAAAGTAATCATCATGCGTCGACATCGTTCTGCCAAAATTATCGCAACCCTTGGACCCTCAAGCGCCACCGCTTCCATGATTGAGAAGCTGTTTGTGGCAGGTGTGGATGCCTTCCGCCTCAATTTCTCCCATGGTACCCATGGGGAGCATAAGGAACGCTACACGATTATTCGAGAGCTGGAGAAAAAAACAGGCCGCCCCATTAGCATCATTATGGATTTGCAGGGTCCGAAATTGCGGATCGGCACCTTTCAGGCAGGTCCCGTTGCTCTCACAGATGGCCAAGATTTCTGTCTCGACAATGACCCAACACCCGGCGATCACACCCGGGTTTTCTTGCCTCATCCAGAAATTTTTAAAGCCGTAGGGCCGGGCGCCGCTCTTTTGCTCGATGACGGAAAAGTACGCCTTTCTGTGCAATCGGCAACGCCAGAGTGCATTACAACCAAAGTAGTCACACCAGGTCTTCTTTCAAATATGAAGGGGTTGAATGTCCCCACCGTCCCCCTCGCCCTCTCGCCGATGACCCCTAAAGATCGGATTGATCTCGTGTTTGGATTGGAGCTGGGCGTGGATTGGGTGGCCCTTTCCTTTGTCCAACAACCGGCTGATATTTTGGAAGCCCGCGAGCTCATCAAGGGCCGTGCGGGCATTATCTCTAAACTTGAAAAACCACAAGCGATTGAGCATTTGGAGGAAATCGTCCAACTCTCCGATGCCGTTATGGTGGCCCGCGGGGATCTAGGGGTGGAGATGCCCCCTGAAGAAGTGCCTTCTATTCAAAAGCGCATCATTCGCTGTTGCCGAAACGCAGGGCGTCCTGTGGTCGTCGCAACCCAAATGTTGGATTCTATGGTGAAATCCCCAACGCCCACACGGGCAGAAGCGTCAGACGTTGCGACCGCTGTCTATGACGGAGCCGATGCGGTAATGCTGTCGGCCGAATCAGCCTCCGGCGATTATCCGGTTGACTCCGTTGAGATCATGAACCGCATTATCACCCAAGTGGAGCAGGACCCTTTTTATCGCACCCTTCAAAATACAACCCTACCTGAACCAACTCCCACAACGGCTGATGCCATTACAGCTGCCGCCCGCCAAATTGCAACAACGCTAGACTTGGCTGCCATCGTTACCTTTACAACCACAGGGACCACAACCTTCAAGGCCGCAAGAGAACGCCCTGAAGCCCCTATCCTCGCCATTACGCCTGAAACCCGTACGGCTCGCAAGTTGGCCCTTGTATGGGGAGTGCATGCGGTCAGCGGCCGTGAGGCACACAGCTTTGCAGAAGTGGTGAGTGATGCCTGTACAATCGCGAAAAGAGAAGACTTCGCCAAAAGCAAGGACCGCATCGTGGTCACAGCCGGCATTCCCTTTCAGATCGCAGGCTCCACGAATAGTCTGCGCATCGCTGAGATTGAATGATCGACGACAACTCCCTGACGGGCCGCCTTAAACGCTACACAAGTACATCCGCGGCTGTCGGGGGGCTGGCCGCCCGTTTAGGCGCGGAGCGGTATCTGGGTCTCGCTATCGATCCGACCCAGCATGCCCTTGACCTCACCCAAACCTTAGGCGGGCTCAAAGGGCCCCTCATGAAAATCGCCCAAATCTTGGCCACCGTTCCTGATATGATCCCTGAGGAATACGCCAGCGCTTTCCTCGAGCTCCAATCCAATGCGCCGCCCATGGGATGGCCTTTCGTCAAGCGCCGCATGCAGGCCGAGCTCGGCCCCACCTGGCAAACCCACTTCAAGGAATTTGGAAGGGAAGCTTCCGCTGCTGCGTCTTTAGGCCAAGTGCACAAAGCCGTGGGATTAGACGGTCGCCCCTTGGCCTGCAAACTCCAATACCCGGAAATGGGCGCAGCCGTTGAAGCGGACCTCATGCAGCTGAAGCTCGTCCTCAAATCTTTCGAACTCTATAGTGGCGCTCTGGATACAAAAAATGCACAAACGGAAATTGCGGAACGACTCTGGGAAGAGCTGGACTATCTCCACGAAGCGAAAACGATGAAGCAATTTTCTGAAGTGCTGGCTCCCTACCCTTTCATCCACATCCCTGAGGTCATGGACGATCTCACCACCCCCCGCCTCCTCACCATGACATGGGCGGAGGGCGAGAAGCTTCTGAACTTTACAGACGCTCCCCAAGAGCTGCGCAATGAGATCTCAACCTGCCTCTTCAAGGCCTGGTATATCCCCTTCTACCATCATGGCCTCCTCCACGGTGATCCCCATCTCGGGAACTACTCCTGGAGTCCTGAGGGCAAATTGAACTTACTTGATTTTGGATGCGTCCGTCGTTTTACGCCCGCCTTTATTAGCGGCGTGTTGGATCTCTACCGCGCCCTCCAAACAGAGGATGAAGCTCTGGCGGTGCACGCTTATGAAACCTGGGGATTTACAAACTTGACGAAAGAGTTGATCCGCATTTTGAACCTGTGGGCCCAGTTTCTCTATGGACCTTTCTTGGAGGATTGCATACGCCCCCTTCACGAAAGCTACTCAGGCCTCGAAGGCCGTCACATTGCGGGCGAAATTTTATCGGAACTCAAACGCCAGGGCGGCGTATGCCCCCCGCGGGAATTCGTCTTTATGGATCGCGCCGCCGTGGGCCTGGGTTCCGTCTTTATTCGGTTGAAAACGCAGCTGAATTGGCATCGGTTGTTTGAGGAAGTGATCGGTGGAGCGGCCCGCCGTCGCGACGAAGTCGCTATGGCGGATGGCACGCCGAAGCTTTAGCGAAGGCGGGTGGAGCGGTGGAGCGGTGGAGCGGTGGAGCGGTGGAGCGGTGGAGCGGTGGAGCGGAAAGGAACAGACTACGAAAAGACCTAGCAATATCTTCTTCTTATTTCTTACTTTTCCGACTAACTGCTCCACCGCTATACCGCTATACCGCTATACTCCTCTAGCACTTGATGGAATTATACAATGCCTTTAGCATCCTAGAAATTTACTGATATTCGTTAGAAAACAACTTTTCTTGTTCATTTGTAATATATAATAAATCTTTGCAATATCTGATCCATATCTGCATTTCATCGCTTGATCCCATGCTTGTGAGTATAAAATGACGAAATTCTCTTCTGGAGCCAGCTTGTTTTGCAAATCCTTCCGCCAAATTTGCACAGACTAATTTGCTTGCTCTTCGGATCTGGTTAGCTAAAGCGTATTGCTCAATTTTAGGAAATTCTAAACTGATTTTATGAATTGACAAAGAAATATTGTAGGCTTTTTCGAAAACGTGAAGCTCTTCAACGCGTTTAGCATAATTATACATGTAATCCCTCCCTGTTTGATGTTTTCCACGAGGAGTGTAGCAGAATTTCTGCTACACCGCTATACCTCCCTGACTCACCGACTACTCTTCCCGGTGCGTCTTCTCCAAACGCTCATGGCGCTCTTGGGCTTCCACACACAAAGTGGCAATCGGACGGGCTTCCAGGCGCGCAACGCCAATGGGAACGCCTGTCTCTTCGCAAAAGCCGTAGGTTCCGTTGTCGAGGCGTTCCAAGGCTTGGTTAATTTTGAAAATCAGCTTCCGCTCCCGCTCCCGCGTCCGGAGTTCAATCGTCCGATCCGTCTCTTGCGTCGCTCGATCTGTGAGATCCGACTCATTCGGCGTTTCCTCTTGCATATGATGCAACGTCTCCGCAGAATCTCTTTGCAGTTCTTCCCGCCATTTCAAGAGGGCCCCCCGAAAATATTCCAATTGCTCAGGGCTCATATAGCGTTCTCCCTCATTGGGTCTATAATCTTTCGGTAAGGTCATCTCCCCCTCCATTCGTGCGTAAATTTTTCAGGAATATCTCATTGTATATAATTTTTAGAAAAAAGCAAGGAAAAACGATAGTTTCAACCATACCGTAAGAAAATTGACGACAGACATCTCCTTATAAATGACTCCCAACAAGTTATATATAAGAAGAATCAACCTTTCCCGTCATGACGTCTCTCTTCAAATCATCTACCTCTGGAACGGGAGGGGAAGATGAAACAGAAGAAGCCGACGCTCCCGAACCAGAAACATTCGCACTCCCGAAGGTGCTTCCCTGCAAGGAACTCACCTCTGAAATGGGCGCAAGAGACAAAACACCAGGAGCCTGTGCTCCTTTCTCCAATAGAGAAATTTGTTGAGAAATATTTCTTTTTATTTCTTGTGCAACAAGGAGAAGCGATGTCACCATCTGAGAAGAAGAGGGCTGAGCACTCGCCGCAGGAAGAGCGTTCTGTAAATGCTGTATGTCTAATTGAAGGCACTCTTCTAAAGAACGCAGTTGTGCTAAAAGAGAGTCTCTATGTGTTAAAGGTCCACCAAGGGCTTGTCCGTCTTCGTGCATAGAGTCAGCTCTTACACGAGACATCCAAAGCTCTTCAAGATGAGTTTCGCAGCGTTCGCATTGTATACTTTCAGCTGTCATACCAGTTTCTAATGCTTCAATCTTAGTGCGTATGCTTAGGAAAGCGTCATTAATGAGATCAGATCGGCCTAAATCTGCCTGCAGACACGCGCTTTCCAGGGAAGAGATGGTATTTCTGATTCCCACTAAATCCGGCTCTTCATCATCTAGCATCGATAAAATTACGTCTCTCATCTGTGTGCATTGTTTTATTTTCTCCTTCGCATGAGGATGCAGGGAGGGATCTTGAATTAAGTCCTGTACCCTCTTGAGGACCTTCCCTAAGAGATTATTGAGCTCAGCAAGATTTCCAGAAGCAGAAGCAGAAGCAGAAGAAGTTGAGGAAAGAACAGGAGCAGGGGCCGACGACCCAGAAGAAGAAGCTGCGGCAGGAGAAAGAGAAGCTGGGGCGTCAGACACCGAAGCAGAAACAGGAACAACAGGGACCGACAGGCCAGAAGAAGAAGCTGCGGCAGGAGAAAGAGAAGCTGGGGCACCAGACACCGAAGCAGAAACAGGAACAGCAGGGACCGACAGGCCAGAAGAAGAAGCTGCGGCAGGAGTAAGAGAAGCTGGGGCGCCAGACACCGAAGCAGAAACAGGAACAGCAGGGACCGACAGGCCAGAAGAAGATCCCCCAGAAGGCTCGCTAGAAGACGCCATTCCTCTTTCTGGAAAAGAAAGATGTACAGAGAAGAAAATGGCAATCATAAAAAGGGATTTTTGGAAGACCCTCTCTTGAGATAAAAGATAAAAGGTAAAGGGATTTCTCTTGCTTAACATAAACATCCTTTTCTATACGGTAAAGCGTGGCCTCCCTCAGAGCACCACGAATCTTAGAAAAGAATACGGAAAAAATATTAATAAGTCATAAAAATTGAGAAATAAAAGGCTCCTCACCCTCTTTGCGCGTCACGAAAAAAAGAAGCACTTAGATTTCTAAAGACTCGTTCTGAACCCTCTGCAAAACTCCCTATGCTGTCATCCCCGCGAAGGCGGGGACCCAGACTTTAAGTCTTTTTATTTTATAATATACAATTAATATTTACTCTTTATGAAAGAAAAACGATCAAGTCTGGGTCCCCGCCTTCGCGGGGATGACAATCGGGAGGAGAACACCACTTTTGCAGAGGTTTCCGTTCTCTAAAGAGAGAAACCATTTTGCATCTATTTAACCTGCCCTTGCGTTCCCTCAGCAGAATCACCCGTTGGCATGAGGGCACTCCACCGATCAAGAAAGCCAGAAAGAATCTGAAGTTTTTCTAATTGATATATCCATTGATACCCTTTACGTTCCTCTTCATTTGGACCTTGTCGCGTTAAAAGCGCCTCTGCCTCAAGCGCTTTGCTGACACCTTTCCGGACAAAGTCTTGATACGCAGCAAAAACCTCATTTTCCCCCTTACCGCTTGCTATCATTGTCTTGAGGGCCGTCTGTTGACCAAAAGACGCCAAAGGAAATATAGTTTGTATTTCCTTATCCGTACGGGCATCTATCACTTGATGAGATTCTAAAGATTTTCCTTTTTCCTCACCGTTTGATAAATCTCCTGTCAAATTTTTCGCCGGAGAGGATATCAAAGGCACGCTGCATTGTTTTTGCTCTTCAGAGATACTATCCCCTGCAGCAGAGGGGGAAGATCCAACCCCTATGAGTCCCATCACAATTAAACTGACCTTTAAAAGGTCGTAACCACGAAATCGCATATCCTTTTTCTCCACATAAAAACATTTCCTTCTCTAGAAATGGAGAGACTCATCGTATTTGTCAAGACAATTATTAAAAATAAATTCTTGATACACAAAAAGAAACAGAGTATAATAACTTACTTTTTAAGAAGACCTCAGCCTCAGAAAATTCCTCCCCTCCTCTCCCCCATCCAGCCTCTCTTTTTTTATGGGTGGTGTGAGCGCTTTCAAACTGGCGAAGGCGGCGGCTCCTTAAACATTTTTTCCAGCTTCTGATAATTTTTATCTTTCAACGCCTTAGCCTGAGCCGACAATCCGTTGTACTCGGATAATTGGAGTCTTATGAGGCGCTCGTCTATGGTCTCCTCCATATCGGATGATCTTCTGGAGGGGCTATAGGAGATTTGAGAGCGCGCAGGGTCACTTAAACTCCGCGTAATGCCAATCGGGGCCTCCGGAATTTGGATGAGGTCCGCAAATTCACCATCCTTCACACCATCCTTCGTCTTGACTTGTATTCTTCTCACTTTCCACTCTTGTGTCCCTCCAACTCCTTTTGCAGAAACAGACGCTACATGTCGGTAAACTGGCCCAGATTCTTCCCCTGGGCGTACTTCCGCAGGACACGATGCTTGCACCCCACTCGCTGCGCACAACATCAAGATGCCAACTGAGGTAAATAAAATTTTATTAAAATGCAATATACACACTCCATTAACAAAAAATATTCTCTGATGTGTATATGGGATGCTCTTTTTAGATTACAAGAGGGATCAGTCCTGCTCCCTGACCCTAAAATCACATCTCCAGCAGCGAACGATCTGGACTCTCAAGCCATTCTTTAACGCGCACAAGGAATGTGACCGCTTCCCGCCCATCAATCAGGCGGTGGTCATAAGAAAGGGCCAGGTACATCATGGGACGAATCTCAACGCGTCCATTGATCGCCACCGGCCGCTCCTGGATTTTATGCATCCCCAAAATCCCCGATTGCGGGGGGTTGATGATGGGGGTGGAGAGAAGGGATCCATAGACGCCCCCATTGGAAATGGTGAACGTGCCCCCCTGCAGTTCTTCCATGGTCAATTTGCCATCACGGGCTTTTTGACTGAGATCAAGAATACTCTGCTCAATCTCAGCAAAGCTTTTGTGCGCCACGTCCCGCACAACCGGCACCACAAGTCCCTGGGGCAGACCCACCGCAACGCCAATATCGTAGTAGTTCTTATAAATGAGGTCATTGCCATCAATTTCCGCATTCACCGAGGGAAATTCCTTCAAGGCCGCAACACAGGCTTTAATGAAAAACGACATGAAGCCCAACTTCACCCCATATTTCTTTTCAAAGGATTCTTTGAATTCAGCCCGAAGCGCCATGATGGTTGTCATATCCACCTCATTAAAGGTGGTCAAGATCGCGGCCGTATTCTGGGCTTCTTTAAGACGGGCTGCAATGCTCAACCGGAGGCGACTTAAAGGAACCCGTTCCGTGAGTCCGGCCTTATCCTGAGTCGCTTGCGCCACGTGTTTCTGGGCATCGGGGGTCAGCAGAGGGTCTTTGGAAAGGGGAGGCGCCGCTGTCTCTTTTGCGGGTACAACTTTTTCGGTCACTTGGCCCAAAATAGCCCCTACCTCAACATGGGTCCCTTCGGGAACCCGCACCTCAGAAAGAATGCCCGCCATAGGAGCATTCACCTCCAGCGTCACTTTCTCTGTTTCAAGCTCAACAAGCGCTTCATCTAGCTGAACCGCATCGCCTTCTTTTTTCAGCCACCGGGCAACCGTTGCTTCCATAATGGATTCCCCCATGGGAGGAACGATGATGTCTTTTTTTTCGTTCATTTTTTCCTCGTTCTTAAGTAAGTCATCAGTAATCGGTGGTCAAATCTGGTGTCATCCCCGGCTTACAAGTCCCTCTACACCCCCGATAAATCGGTGGTAAGAGGAACTAAGCCGGGGATGACACATCACTAATCACTATTATCCCTAACGCCTGCCCCACCAGCTGGGCCTGTTCAAAAAGGTGCCGCGCTAGGAGACCCGTCGCGGTGGATGCCGCCTCCCGCCGTCCAACATAAAGAACCGGCAGGGCAGACGAACCGAAGGCCTCCTGCACCACCGTCTCTAATCGCCGATCCAAGAAGGTCCATGCCCCCATGTTCTGAGGCTCCTCCTGGCACCACACAACCTCAACCGGTCCGTACCCCTTGAGGAGGGCCACAAGGGTCTCATGGGGGAACGGATACAGCTGCTCAAGCCGAATGATGGCAATATCTTCAATGTTCTCCGCATCCCGCTTCTCAATAAGGTCATAATAGACCTTGCCAGAGCATAAGATAACCCGTTTTATCGAAGAGGGAAGACGAGGATCAGGAATCACTTCCTGAAAATGGCTTCCTCCCTCAAAATCTTTCAGCATCGAGACCGCACCCTTATGGCGCAGCAGGGATTTTGGCGTCAGCGCAATGAGCGGCTTGCGGTAGTTCCGGTGCAATTGACGCCGTAATACATGGAAAAAGTTGGCAGGCGTTGTGCAATTCACAACCTGCATATTATCCTCCCCACACATCTGGAGATATCGCTCAGGCCGGGCTGAGGAATGCTCCGACCCTTGCCCCTCATACCCGTGAGGCAGCAACATCACAAGACCCGACGTACGCAGCCACTTGGACTCGCCCACGGAAACAAATTGATCCATAATCACTTGAGCTCCATTGGCGAAATCCCCAAACTGCGCTTCCCACAACACAAGGGCACGCGGATCCGCCAAACTATACCCAAGTTCAAAGCCAAGAATGGAGGCCTCCGCCAAAGGACTATCCCACACCTCAAAGGTCTCTTGAGTCGGAGAGAGGTGGGCCAAAGGCATGTACCGCTCATCGGTTGTCTGATCCCGTAAAACCGCATGCCGTTGGCTAAACGTGCCCCGCCCACTATCTTGGCCACTCAATCGCACCCGATGTCCCTCTGTCAGCAAGGACCCAAAGGCGAGCGCCTCTGCCATCGCCCAATCAATAGGCTGCTCCCCTTTCACCATCTGAAGACGTGCCGATAGAAAACGAACCAACTTCGGGTGCAGATGAAAACCCTCCGGCACCTGACTCAACGCGTTCCCAACGGAAGCAAGAACGGTGGAGCTTACCCCTGTAGGATCATCCTTTACAATGGACGTTTTAGCAGAGAATCCCTTCCATTTCCCATCGAACCAATCCGCCTTCGAGGGACTGTAAGTCTCGGCCTCCTGAAAACTCTTTTGAAGGCGCAGATCAATCTCAGTTTGCAGGGTTGTCACCTCTGCTTGCGTCACAGAATTTTCAGCAACCAATCGGTCTGTATAGAGACATCCAATCGTTGCATGCTCGGCAATGGCGTGGTACATTAAGGGTTGGGTAAAGGTGGGTTCATCCATCTCATTATGACCAAACCGGCGGTAGCAGACCAAATCCACAAGCACATCCGACCCAAACCGATGACGATAATCGGCAGCCAAACGCATCACCTTTACCACGGCTTCAGGATCATCCCCATTCACATGGAAGATAGGCGCTTGCACGACCATTGCCTGATCAGAGCAGCGAGCAGAAGAATGGGCAAAGTTGGGACTCGTTGTAAATCCAATTTGGTTGTTGACGATCACATGAAGCGTCCCCCCCGTTCGGTATCCATGGAGTTGGGAGAGCATAAAGGTCTCCGCCACAATCCCTTGACCAGAAAAGGCGGCATCCCCATGAAGGAGCAATCCCATCACGCAGGCGCGCTCTTCGTCCTTATGAAGCCCCTGCTTCGCCCGCACCTTCCCCAACACAACAGGATCCACCGCCTCCAAGTGAGAAGGGTTCGCTGTCAAGGACAAGTGCATGGGGTGGCCGTCAAAGTTCCGATCCGTTGACGCGCCTAAGTGATACTTCACATCCCCCGATCCTTGCACCTGGTCAGATTGAGGATCTTTTCCCTGGAATTCATAAAAAATGGCCGACGCGGGCTTTTCCATCACGTTCGCAAGCACATTGAGCCTCCCGCGGTGGGTCATGCCAATGACAACTTCCTCAACCCCTAAGGCGGCGGAAAGGCGAAGGGCTTCATTCAACCCAGGAATCAAGCTCTCCCCCCCGTCAAGGCCAAAGCGCTTCGCAGCCGGATATTTCTTATGCAAAAATTGTTCAAAACGTTCTGCACCCAAAAGATCCTCGAGAATCTTCTTTTTCCACGCCACATCCTGAAGCGGCTCTCCAAGACCCCGTTCTCCCTCCCCTTCAATGCGCTTTTGAAGCCAAAGTTTTTTTTCTGGATCTTGAATGTGGAGGAATTCAACTCCAATGGAGCCGCAATAGGCCTGACGAAGTCGGGCCAAAATCTCACGAAGCGTGGCATACTCAAGTCCCAATACATCATCGATCAGGATGGGTCGATCATAATCTGCTTCTGTAAAGTGATAGGTTTGGGGATCAAGCTCGGGGTGGAGCTCTGGTTGCACAAGATTGAGGGGATCCAATTGCGCCACCATATGCCCTCGCGCCCGGTAAGCCCGAATGAGCCGCAAAGCCCGAATGGAATCAAGAATGGCTCCCTTTGCATCCGGTGCGTCCTGCACGGCAGGCTTCCCAGCGCCCCAACTTGGCCCGAGAAGTCCCTTGAGAATGTCAGCATCTTTTTCGTGCAAGCCCGCAAAATAAGCTCCCCAATCAGCACTCACATTTCCAGGCGCCTGCAGATAGGATGCATACAGACCCGCAATATAAAGCGCATTCTCCCCTGTCAGGAAAGATTGGCTTTCATCAGACCAAGCAGGAGACTGAGAGAGTTTCATGGGGCAGGAGATAGCTTCCAAATGATCACGTGGACGACACTGTATCATTCTTGCTGAAGAAAAAAAAGCCCGCCGAAGTCGCTATGACGTGATCACACCAGCGAAGGCGGGTGGGGACTGGGGAGATGAGGAGACAGAAGTCCCCACCCTCTGCTCCATCGTTTCAGAGTCCGGGCCGGGAGTGGAAAAACGAACAAAGCCACTCTCATCACGCGTAAATGACGTGTCATCGTACGCTGGCGGAGGAAGTTGGTTCCCCCTCCGACAAGAGGACCAGAAGCGTTCCCAACAACTACTCAAATAGCAACAGTCCCGAAAGAAATCCCCACAGGAGGAACAGAAGGTCTTCCAGCAGCTGACACAACAGTGACAGCAATAGATGCCACAAAAGTACTCCCAGCAGGTATCATATTCCACATATTTCCCAGAGGGGGCTTTGGATCGAAAGTGGCTATTGAGAGAGTGGAAGTTCTCAGCAACTGGGAACGCGCTCTCCCCAAAATCATTCCCAGACAGACGACTAGAAGACGCCGAAATGGAACACTCCCTCTCCTCAATATTCGCACATTGGGCACCACCCAGAGCGAAGAAAAAGAAGAGAAGGCAAAAAGCAACACCGGTCCAGTTCTTAAAAAGACCCTTCTGAATACTGGATACGGAATATTGAATATTGATGGGCATCCCCATTGCACTCCTATTCTGAACTGGATTGCGCATCAAATAACGTTCTTTCCATCTCACGTCAATTGAAAAGGCAGCACATTTCTTGGGACAAAGTTAGAAAGAATTTAGCCAATCGTACGCTCTTATTTTAATTTTTAGGAAAATTTGTGCTATTTTTACTTGACGTGTGCTAGCGTTTCTAGCATCCTCAATCTCGCCCATCAAACACACAGGAGATAAATAATGCGCCCTCTCAAATTTACAAGTTTAGTGGTGTTAACAATGATCGCACCCAAGGCGGTTTTTGGTGAGAAAATCCTATTCATAGAGAGCTCCCCTAGAAACGAGCAATCTCAATCTTCTAAGATAGCGAATAAATTCGTTAAAGCCTATTTAAAAGACCATCCGAAGGATACTGTGGATATTCTCAATGTGTGGAACGAAGAATTACCTGAGCTGAATGAAGATACGTTAGCAGCTAAAGATGCCATCATGAATCAAGTTCAGCCTTCGGCGAAACAGAAAGAAGCCTGGGGAAAGGTCGCAGAAACTTTTAAGCGTTTCGCAAGCGCTGACAAGTATATTATAAGCGTACCTGTGTGGGACTTCGGCGTACCCTACAAGCTTAAGCAATATATGGACATCATCACACAGCCTGGATTGACGCCTTTAGAGTCAGCCTCGAGCACCAAAGGCCAACTAACGGATAAGCCTGTCGTCCTGTTCCACTCAAGCGGGGATGATTATAGCGTAGGGTCACGAGCTGAAGATCTCAATAACAGAAAGAAGACCTTCGTAAGGAACTGGTTAAAATTCATAGGATTCAAAGATAAAGACATCAGTGAAGTTTCCATGAAGGGGGCACTTTCTCCAAAAGCGAAGGAAAATGAGCAGAAAGCGCTCACTGAAGCAGAACAACTCGCTGCAACTTGGGGGAAATAATATAACCATAAAAACACCCTATTAATTTGAAATCCAATTTGGAATTTACAGGATATTTCCGAAAAATAGAGGGAAATTTCTTATAATTTTTAGGAAAATTTTTGTGATTTCCACTTATAACACTCTCAACCCTGCATATTAAGCACATAGGAGACAAACAATGCGTCCTCTCAAATTTACAAGTTTAGTTTTGTTAACAATGCTAGCCCCTAAGGCGGTCTTTGCTGAAAGGGTACTATTTCTAGAAGGTTCGCCTCGGGGTGAACAATCGGCCTCTTCTAAAGTAGCGAAAGAATTCATTAAGGCTTATCTAAAAGTCCACCCGACGGATACCGTGGATGTGCTCAATGTGTGGAACGAAAGATTGCCTGAGCTGACTGGAGATACGTTAGAAGCTCGATACGCTATTATGAACAAAACGCAGCTTTCAGCACAACAGAAGAAAGCCTGGGAAAAGGTGACAGAAACTTTTAAGCGTTTCGCACGTGCTGACAAATATATTATAAGTGTACCTATGTGGAATTTTGGCGTCCCTTACAAGTTTAAACATTATATGGATATTGTCACCCAACCTGACATGGCATTTTTAGAAACGAAATCGGGTTCTAAAGGGCAAATAACGGATAAGCCCGTTGTCATTTTCTACTCAAGCGGCGGTGATTATAGCGCAGGAACGCCAGCTGAGAAGTTCGATCACAGGAAGCGCTTCGTAGGGAACTGGTTAAAATTCATAGGATTTAAAGACAAAGACATCAGTGAGGTTCCCATAATGGGGACCCTGTCTCCGGAAGCCAAGGAACATAAGCAAAAAGCGCTCACTGAAGCTACACAATTAGCTGAAACCTGGGGGAAATAATCACCATTATTTAAAAAACTTGTCATCCCCGACTTAGAAAGTCTCGCCCCCGACTTAATCGGGGGCATAGAGTTTCTTGACCCGGCTACGCCAGCCGCGGCGAGTCGGGGAACTTGCTTCAACACAGTTACGACTGCAGCACCCCTCCTCCCTCACACCCTTACCCCGCAAGACGCATTTTCAACGTTTCCCCAATGGTAGCTGGCGACTCAGCAATGGTCACTCCAGCACTCAGCAAGGCTTCGATCTTATGCTCAACACCGCCATGAGAACCCGAAATCACAGCTCCCGCATGTCCCATGCGCCGTCCAGGAGGGGCTGTACGCCCGGCCACAAAGGCCACAACCGGCTTGGGATTTTTACAAGACCTCAGGAAGGCAGCCGCCTCTTCTTCCGCTGACCCCCCAATTTCCCCAATCATCACAACCGCGTCTGTCCCTGGATCATTTTGGAAAAGTTCCAGGCAATCGACAAAGCTGGTGCCCGGCAGATAGTCGCCCCCAATCCCAACACACGTCGACTGCCCAAATCCAGCTGCCGTTGTTTGGGCCACCGCCTCATAAGTGAGTGTGCCCGAACGCGAAATAATGCCAATGTTTCCAGGCTTATGGATGTAGCCTGGCATAATGCCAATCTTGCACGCCCCCGGCGTAATGATGCCCGGGCAATTGGGACCAATGAGGCGGGTTTTAGAGCCCTCAAGGGCGCGCCTGACCCACACCATATCCAAAACTGGAATGCCTTCCGTAATGCACACCACAAGCGGCACTTCCGCGTCAATCGCTTCCAGAATCGCATCCCCCGCATAGGGAGCGGGGACATAGATCACAGAAGCCGTTGCTCCCGTTGTCCGCACCGCTTCCTCAACCGTATTAAAGACAGGCAGATCCAGGTGGGTCGTTCCCCCCTTCCCCGGCGTCACCCCCCCCACCATGTGGGTCCCATAAGTGATCGCTTGTTCTGAGTGGAAGCTCCCTTGAGCGCCCGTAAATCCTTGGCAAATGACGCGCGTTGACGCGTTAACGAGAATGGACATCAGGCCACCTCTTGGACGATGCGCTGAGCCGCTGCTGCAAATCCATCCACCGCAATGATGGGAAGACCGGATTTGGCAAAGATTTCTTTGCCCAGATCCACATTCGTCCCCTCCAACCGCACCACAAGCGGAATGGTCATGTTCACGGTTTTCACCGCATCCACAATCCCTTCCGCAATAATATCACACCGCATAATTCCTCCAAAAATATTCACAAACACACCGTTAACCGCTTTATCAGACAAGATAATCTTAAACGCTTTCGTCACCCGCGCCTGATCCGCCCCCCCGCCGAGATCCAAAAAGTTCGCAGGCTCCCCACCATAGAGCGTGATAATATCCAAAGTCGCCATGGCAAGACCAGCTCCATTGACCATGCAGCCAATATTGCCATGCAACTTAATGTAGCTCAGCTCATCCTCAGACGCGGTGACTTCCATGGGATCTTCTTCTGCCAAATCCCGCAGCGCACAAATGTCCGGGTGGCGATAGAGGGCACTCTCATCAAAACTCATCTTCACATCAAGCGCAACAAAATCACCTGAGGGCGTCACCACAAACGGATTCATCTCAATCAAACTGGCATCCAAAGCCATAAAAGCTTCATACACCCCCCGCACAATTTTGGCAAATGCATTTACTTGAGACCCGGTAAGGCCGAGTCCCTCCGCCAACTTTCGTCCATGAAAAGGCTGGAAACCTGTCACAGGATCAATAGCAACTTTCAAGATACGATCCGAGGCCACCTCTTCGATATCCATCCCCCCCTCCCGTGATGCGAGGAAAGTAAGACGCGCCGTCGCCCGGTCCACCAAAAGGCTGAGATAGAATTCATGAGCAATGGCGCATCCCTCCTCCACATAGACCTTGGAGACAAGCCGTCCCTCCGGTCCCGTTTGAGGTGTGACGAGCGTCATGCCTAGCATTTTTGAAGCGGCCTCTTTCACTTGCGCGGAAGTCTGAACCAGCTTCACGCCGCCCCCTTTCCCGCGACCGCCCGCATGGATTTGGGCTTTCACGACAAAAGGCGCCGTGAGGGTGTTTGCGACATCGAGCGCTTCTTGGGCTGAAAAAACCACCGCCCCCTTGGGCACTGGCACCCCGTAAGGTTGAAGCAATGCCTTGGCTTGATATTCGTGGATGTTCATGGGACCCCTCTTTTTTATTGGGCCCACCCTAAAGGCTTTTGAGGATGAGGGCAAGAATGAGGAAGAAACAATGAAGCCGAGGTAGGGAATTTTTGTTAAAAAAGACCCCGCAAAGAACGAGGCCTTCTTCAGCTTTTACCAATCTGCCGTTCTCTCTTCGAAAGATTTTTGGAATGTCCTCAATTGTTCCATCTCGTCTGGATTTGATGGAATGATGCGTGCTAACATCTTTTGTATTTAGTCTCCTTCTCTTTTTAGTCTTTGAGTTTCTCTTCGTAATATCTCTGCTTTTAAGAAAGCGCCCCCTTTTAATAAACCATCTAGAAACAAGGCGTCAGCAGGACGAGGAGGAGGAGCATAATAAGTAGGGAAGGAAAAGCTTTTTCTTTGTTGTGATTGCGTTGTCGCCAATGTTTCTGCTACCAACACTTGGCCCTCTCTTTTTGCTGCTGACATCGCTCCCGTTAGCGCTGGCGCTCGAGAAGCTGCCGCAGCGGGTTGGGGCTGAGTAGGGTCAGAAGCACGACGAGGGGACTGTCGTCCTTCTTGAATGGGTTCATCTTGTGTCGGACGGGAAGCCAAGAGAGAAGCAGGAGAGAAAATCTGCAAACTTAAGGCAAAAACTGAAACGGTGAGCAATAGCGTTTTTTGGGTCATGATACAAATCCCTTCAAAAGAGCACCCTTTTATTCAAAAAGGGGCAATTAACAACAAACTTCGACCATAAGAATTACATAAAAGTTTGTATGGTGCAACAAAAGCTTATGGCCTTCTCCACGAACAGGCTACACCCCCATCAGCTCCCGCACCGCCGCCACCGAACTCTCAAACATCACTTGCTCTTCAGGCGTTAGGGCCAGTTCAATCACCCGCTCAACCCCTTGTGCACCAAGCACAACAGGAACACCCACGTAAAGGTCATGCACCCCATATTCCCCTGTGAGGTAAGCCGCACACGGGAAGATGCGCTTTTGATCTTTGAGATAGGCTTCCGCCATGGCAATGGCGGAGGAGGCAGGCGCGTAATAGGCTGAGCCGATTTTCAAGAGGTTCACGATCTCCCCTCCCCCTTGGCGGGTGCGCCCCACAATGGCCTCCAGCCGTTCTTGGGTGGTCCACTTCATCTTCACCAGATCAGGAAGCGGAATCCCTGCCACCGTTGAGTAGCGCACAAGCGGCACCATGGAATCTCCATGCCCTCCCAAAACACAGGCCGTCACATCTTCTACCGACACCTTAAATTCTTGCGCTAAGAAGTACCGAAAGCGAGCACTATCCAGCACACCGGCCATCCCAACAACCTTCTGAGGAGGAAATCCACAGGCCTTTTGCAAAACACCCACCATCACATCCAGAGGATTCGTGAGCACAATCACAAAAGCGTTGGGACAGTGGGTTTTGAGCCCCTCCCCCACCTGCGTCATCACCTCTGTGTTGATGCTCAAGAGATCATCCCGACTCATGCCCGGTTTGCGCGGCACCCCGGCGGTGACAATCACCACATCAGCGTCTTTGAGATCTTTGTAATCGGAGGTGCCTTGGAAAGACCCGCCATAACCCTCAATGGGCCCCGCCTCTGCAATATCCAGGGCCTTCCCTTGGGCCGTGCTGTCAGCCACATCAAACAGCACCACATCCCCAAGCTCTTTCAAGCCAACGAGGTAGGCGAGCGTTCCGCCGATATTTCCAGCACCCACAAGCGCTATTTTAGGTTGGGTCATTTTCATTGCTTTCTTCTTTTATCGTTGACTATGGTGTGTCATCCCAGACTTAGACCTTCTCAGCCCCCGTCTCGCGGGGGCCTAGAAGGTCTAAGCCTGGGATGACACGTTGGTTACTTCCCCTCCAACTTCTCCCGCAAAAATTCTCCCCCCCTCTCAAGACCCCGCTCATCAATGCTGTGAGCCAGGTTGGGGAGCAAAAGTAACGTGGAGGGCACACCTTGCCGTGTCAAACTCTCATGGGCCAATTGGGAGAGATGGGCTTCAAGCACTTCATCCGCCGTTCCATGAATTAAGAGCACAGGGGGCGCTGCCACTTTCAAGACTTTGGGATCTTCCAACAACGCTCCTGAATACGCCACAACCCCTGCACACTTGGGTCGGTGAAGGGCGATATGCATACTCAACATGGCCCCTTGGGAGAAACCCACCAAAGCAAGTCGATCAGGCGCCAAGTCATACTGCTTCAGGAGTCCATCTAAATACCGATTCAACTCAGGTGTAATGGCGTGCATGTCTTTGACAAGACGGTGCACATCCCAGTCTTGCAGTCCAAACCATTGGTGTCCACCTGGCACCTCAGGGTGCGGTTTGATCCCATCAGGGGCCACAAAAACCGTATGCGGGAGCAACGCTCCCCACACATGCCCCAAAGACAGGAGATCTTCCCCATTCGATCCATAACCGTGAAGAAAAACCACGATGGAATCAGGCTTTCCGCCTGCTTGGGGAGGGAGGGTATGAGTAACAAGAGAGGGGGTCATCGTTGAGTCTCCGTCTGTAAATCCGCCAACACAAACCCCGAGAGCCAATGCCAAAGCCGGACCCAAGGGAAATGTTCTTGTTTTATAGATGAATCGCCATGCAAGCGCAATTCCAACCCCCCCCCCCCCCCCC